>Ga0308157_10000782_pt1 | contig 86927 bp, 55 predicted proteins | sample PhyBR1_FD_201035 | JGI IMG/M metagenome (GOLD analysis project Ga0308157, IMG submission 201035) | Phyllosphere microbial communities from UC Gill Tract Community Farm, Albany, California, United States - DLSLB.R1 | ecosystem: Host-associated > Plants > Phyllosphere > Unclassified | place: USA...
TGGTTATTGCGGCGGGGCTCACCTCTTCCCATCCCGAACAGAGAAGTTAAGCCCGCCTGCGCAGATGGTACTGCAGTTTTGTGGGAGAGTATGTCGTCGCCTTTCTTTTGAAAACCCTATCCAAATCGGATGGGGTTTTCTGTTTTTTATATGTTTTGGGAAAACTGCCTGATGGCTGATAATGGCTGCTTATCAATAGATGGCCGCGTTAGTGATGGGAGCGGCATCCTTTTGCGGGGCACGAAGGGCTTCTTTTTCCCATAAACATCCATCCGCAAAAGATACAGCGGACAGCACGGCCCGGAGGGAAACGCCATAAAAATATCATTGTTTGTTGTTGAAGTTATTCTTTGTGTTTTAATTAAGGAATAGATGGTTAATGAAATTTAGTATATTAGGACTTAAAAAAAAGATGCTATTAATTTAAACCAAAGACCTATGAATGTCTATACTAATATCTTTCTGTCAATTGTAAGTGTGCTGTTTTTCTCGGCATGTAGTGATAAAAATACTGCTAAAGAAGAAAATTTGGATTTAAGTTCTTATTTAAAAGATGGATCTGCAGGTATAAAGACAGGAGGGATAAAGATGATTGAAACCAGTACTCCGAAGGGGAAGTTTAAGGTCTGGACTAAGCGTGTAGGTAATAATCCAAAAATGAAACTATTGCTTTTGAATGGAGGACCAGGAGCGACCCACGAATATTTTGAGTGTATGGAAAGTTTTTTGCCTCAGGAAGGGATAGAGTTTATTTATTACGACCAGTTAGGAACAGGCAACTCTGATAATCCAAATGATCCAGTATTTTGGGATTTGGATCGTTATGTGGAAGAAGTGGAACAGGTGCGTATAGCTCTTGGTTTAGATAAGAGTAATTTTTATTTATTAGGTCATTCATGGGGTGGGATTTTAGCTTCGCAGTATGCATTGAAGTATCAACAAAATCTTAAAGGACTTATTATTTCAAATATGATGATGAGCGCTATTGACTATGATAAATATGCGGATACAGTGTTAGCAAAGCAGATGGATCCTAAAGTTTTGGCGAGAATTAGGGAAATAGAGAAAAATAAAGATTTTGAAAATCCGGAATACATGCAGTTATTACTTCCTAATTTTTATACTAAACACATTCTGCGTTTAGATGCTGATAAGTGGCCAGAACCTGTAAACAGATCATTTAGCAAAATAAATCAGTCTTTATATGTGACTATGCAGGGGCCAAGTGAATTTGGATTGTCGGGAAAACTTGAGAAGTGGGATATTAAAAAAGAACTTCCAAAACTTGTCGTGCCAACATTGTCGATAGGGGCAGAATATGATACGATGGATCCTAATCATATGAAATGGATTGCTTCTCAGGTGAAAAATGGCACCTATTTGTATTGTCCTAACGGAAGTCATATGAGTATGTACGATGATCAGGATATTTATATGAAAGGTTTGATTAAGTTTATTAAAGATACAGATGAGAAGACCATCAAATAATACATTGACTACAGAATTAAAAGCTCTCTATTTGGGAGCTTTTTCTTTTTATAGTGTTTTGCTTTTTAGTTATAGTTTAATTACTGCTTTTTTTCTGAAACTTCCTCTCTTTTTTAATTTTGATAAAGCGGTATTTCTGATTTAGAAAGTTCTAATTTGCTCTCTATAAAATAATTAAAGCGATTGGTTTTTAATAGTATTAATATTTTTATTATTATTGTAGTATAGTACAGTATAGTATTGTACTAAATCTTACTAACTAATAATAATAACTATGCAAGAAAAAATTACAAAAGAAAAAGTATCAGCTAAAAGCTTGCTGACTTCAATGCTGTTTTTATTAACGATTTGCAGCTGGGGTCAGAGTTATGAATTTGAAAACGGTAGCCGTACAGGAAATGCCGATATCCAAAACTGCGATTCCTGTTCGGGAAAAATAGTAGGTAATTTAGGAGGAACTGGCAGTGTCTCAGTAAATGTTACTGTCGCAGCAACAGGCTGGTACAATTTGCAATTGTTTTATTGTACAGGAGATCCTCGTACGATTCGGCTAACTGCAGGTTCAGCCACAGCCATTGCAATTCCTTGTGAGCCAAGCGGAGGATGGAGTACAGCAGCTTCTAAAAATATAAGTGTTTATTTGAACAGTGGTACAACCACTTTGCTTTGGGATAATACCAATTCATGGGCTCCTAATCTAGATAAATTTATTTTAACACCTTTGGCGACAGGAACTAACCAAACCATCGCTTTTGGGAACAACAATAGTATTATTTATAATTTAAACAATAAAACATATAGTATAAAGTTTAATGGTGCGACTGTAATTAGTAATGCGTCTGCTTATGCAAACAGTGATCAGCAATATGTGAGTAATAATTTTGCTTCGGCTGTTTATAGTTCAGAATCATTTACAGATAATGTAGGAACAGGAACTAAACACATTTTTAGCTTAAGTGGAAATTATACTTTAGGCATGCAGCAAATTTTTTATACTTATACAAATAAGAATTATTTGGCTGTACAAGTGGTCTTGACAGGAAATGGATCAAACTGTTATAAAATGTCTCCTTTAACGAGTAATCAGGTAACACCAAATTTTGGAACGGGAGATACTAGAGCCGTATTTGTCCCTTATGATAATGATGCCTGGATTCGATACAATGCTTATACTTTAAATTCAGCTGACTTTACAGCATCAGAAGTAACTAATATTTATAATAATACCAATCGTAAAGGTTTAGTAATAGGTTCTTTGGAACATACAAAATGGAAAACGGGAGTTACAGTAAGCGGAGGCGGTTCTTCATCAGCTTATGTTTCGGTTGTTGCGGGTTGGACAAAACAAGATGTGACCAGAGATGCGAGAGGTCATGGCTGGGTAAACGTAGGCCAAACAAGCTGTCCTTCTCCAAAAGTAATGATCAATGCTACAGACGATTGGAGAACAGGATTCGAAGAATTTGCACAAGCGAATGCCGCAATGCAACCTAAGTATATTTTTGACTGGACAGCGCCAAAACCAATGGGATGGAACAGCTGGGGAGCTATGCAGACCAATATTAACTTAACGAAAGCAAAAGCAGTTGTTGATTTTTTTCATAATGATTGTCCTGCATTCAAAACAGAAGATAATACTTTATTTATTGATCTTGATTCGTATTGGGATAATATGAGCGATGCTGAACTGGCACAATTTGTTACGTATGCAAAAAGTAAAGGTTATAAGGCTGGAATCTATTGGGCTCCTTTTGTAGATTGGGGAAAATACAATCGTCAGGTTGAAGGCAGTTCATATAATTATAATCAATGTTGGACTATGGTTAACGGAAATCCTTTAGAATTAGATGGAGCTTATGCAATGGATCCAACAAGTCCAGGTACTAAGGCGAGAATTCATTATTTTATAAATCGTTTTAAAACTGCAGGATTCGAAATGATAAAAATTGACTTTTTAACACATGCGAGTATTGAAGCTGACAGTTTTGCAAATAATCAGCTTCATACAGGTATGGAAGCGTATCAAGAAGGAATGAAATACTTGATTGATGAAATTGGAGGAACAATGTTGGTTCAAGCTGCAATATCTCCTAATTTGGCAACTGGTCCTTTTGCGCAGGTAAGACGCATAGCTTGTGATGCTTACACAAACATAAATGAAACAGATTATACTTTAAATAGTACAACTTACGGCTGGTGGCAAAATCAAATCTACGATTATATAGATGCAGATCACGTTGTTTTTGGGAATGCTTCAATCGGACAAAATCGAGCGAGATTATTAAGCAGCGTAGTCACAGGAACGGTAATTGCTGGCGATGATTTTTCTGTTGCAGGTCAATGGAAAACAACTGCACAGAATCTTTTGCAAAATAACGATGTGATGGATGTTGCTCGTAACGAAATGCATTTCCTTCCTGCTGATGGAAATACAGGTTATAATGCAGCCAATATTTTTTCTGCAACACACAACGATGTTACTTATGTAGCTGTTTTTAACTACGGAAATACTTCAACAACAAATAATATCAGTTTAAGTCGTCTTGGCCTTGGATCTGAAAATTATACAGTTAAAGAACTTTATTCGGGAGCCACAACTACAGCTCAAAGTGTATTAAGCGTTCAATTGCCACAAGCAGATGCGGCTATTTATGCTATTTACAGCTCAGGAACATTAAGTGCTCCAAGTTATAATTGGCCTACAGCTTCTACTAATTATGTTTTTCCTAATCCAGCATCCAGTAGTTTTAGAATTAAATTTGATCAGGCAATCAGTGGCCCTGCCGCAATTTCAGTATATGATATAACTGGAAAAGAAGTTTGGAAAACCTCTATGGCTACTGAAGGCACGATTAGCTCAGAAATACCAGTAAACGGACTTTCAAAAGGTGTTTATATGGTAAAAGTAAAAGCAACTGGATATCCTGTTCAACATTTTAAGTTTGTTAAGAATTAAATAGATTTATAGAAGTTTTCAAAAATCCCGATTTTCACTTTAGGTAGAATCGGGATTTTTTATTTGATTACTTTAGAATATCAAAACAATAATTTTTGAATTATATTCTTTTTTGAGAGACATATTTTTAGTTGGTTTTTTGAGATTATCCTATAAATATTGTCAAAATGACTATTTTAAGTGGAAAAAACACGACTCTTTTTTAAGTGCTTAATTTATTGATATACAGATTTTTGAATTTCAGTAAGAGAAAAAAGTAACCACTAATTTCTGCATTGTTCTTGCGGGATTAATTTTAATTCGTATCATTGTAGTATAGAATAGTATAATAACCAAAAATAGATTTAATGAAACCACACTATTTTTTAGTAAAAAAACTGTTTTTGCCTGTTATAATGATACTTTTTTTTAGTCATTCTACACAGGGACAAAAAACGATCAAAATGACTTTTGGCAAAAATGGCATTATTGCCTATGATGCTAAACAAAAAACAATTGAGGTAAATCAGTTTGGGAAAAAGATTTTTTCTGGAGCCAAAGCTTCTATTGTTGTTAATGGCAAAACAATTTCTCTTAATGATTATGCAGAAGCTGTTTTATCAAAAGAAACTTTCACTGATAATTTAGGAAAAGGAACAAAATATGTTTTTACGTATACCGATAAAAATAATCCAACCCTAGTTCAAAATTTCTTCACGTATAACAATCAATCTTATTTTATAACTCAAATTGAAATTCTAGCCAACAAACAACAAATAGAAACCAATTACATTGCACCGCTAGATTTAGGAAAAATTACTTTTGATAAAATAGAAAACCTTCATACAGTTTTTGTTCCTTATGACAATGATGCTTGGATTAGTTATAATTCTAAAAAATTGGATACAATTTCAAACAATACAAGTGCAGAAGTTGGAATAGTATTCAATAATGTCTCTAGAAATGGTTTTATAGTTGGTTCTTTGGAACATACTGTTTGGAAAAGTGCTGTAAAATCAATTAATAGAGATAAAGAGCCTTTATTTTCAGCTTGGTCTGGTTTTTCCGAAAAAGAAATTACACGAGACAGTATTGCACATGGTTTGGTAAAAGGCAATAAAGTATTGTCGCCAAAATTTTTTGTTGGTTTTTATTCAGATTGGAGAAATGGAATGGAAGAATATGCCAAAACCAATCGCATTGTAGAAAAACCGTATGTTTTTGAATGGAACAAGCCAACTCCAGTTGGATGGAACAGTTGGGGCGTTTTGATGGAAAAAATTAATTACGAAAACACGACTAAAGTTGTAGATTTTTTTTCGAATGAAGTTCCGCAATTTCGAGTGGGAAATACTGCTTATATTGATCTTGACTCTTTTTGGGATAATATGGTCAAAGGTGGTTTTACAGGAGACTTTAGTAAAGTAAAAGAATTCGCAGATTACTGTAAAAATAAAGGATTAGAACCGGGAGTATATTGGGCGCCTTTTACAGATTGGGGATGGAAAGATGGACCAAATCGTAAAGCAGAGGGAAGCGATTATACTTTTGGCGAAATGTGGACAAAAACCGGAAATACGTATTTTGATTTTGATGGCGCACGCGCAATTGATCCAACACATCCTGGTACGCTGCAACGTGTTGATTATGTAATTAATAAACTCAAAGCGTGCGGCTTCAAAATGATTAAAATTGATTTTCTGGGGCACGCAGCAGCCGAATCTTCTTCTTTTTATGATAAAAATATCACAACAGGAATGCAGGCTTACAAAGTTGGAATGGAACATTTGGTAAATGCATTAGATGGACAAATGCTAATTTATGCCGCAATTTCTCCAAGTATGGCGACCTCTCGTTACGTTCATGTGAGGCGTATTGCATGCGATGCATGGAAAACCATCGAACAGACTCAATATACTTTGAATAGTGTCAACTACGGCTGGTGGCAGACCTATTCGTATGATTATATTGATGCAGATCACGTTGTTTTTGCTGATGTCACAGAGGGCGAAAATCGTGCAAGATTAATTTCGTCTGTAATTACAGGAACATTAATCACTGGTGATGATTACAGTAAAGAAGGAATCTGGAGCAAGCGTGCTAAAGAATGGCTTCAGAATCAGGAATTGCTTAAAATTGTTTCAAATGGAGTAGCTTTCCGTCCCGTAGAAGGAAATACAGGAAAACTAACCACTGAAGTTTTCGAACAAAAAATAGGAAACGATTGGTATGTGGCAGTTTTAAATTATGGTGCAACGGCTAAAAATTATGCACTTCCATTAGAAAGATTAGGAGTTAAGAATGGCAATTACAAATTGCAAAATCTTTTTACTGCCGAAACTGTCGAAGTAAAAAATAACACCATAGATTTAAATCTTGGTGCAAAAGATGCTGGATTGTTTAAAGTCGTAAAACGTTAATTGGCAGACTTATGAAAAAATATTTTTTTGAGAAAACGGCTTTAGCATTTACCTTATTCATTCTTTCATCAAACGTAATAAACGCGGCAGTTTCACTTCCATCTTTCTTCACAGATAATATGGTGTTGCAACAAAAAAGTGCTGTTCCGTTTTGGGGAGAAAGCGATAAACAATCAGTATCAGTTACAACTTATTGGGATAGAAAGACTTACAAAGCCAATGTGGTAAACGGTAAGTGGAATGTAGTTTTAAAAACTCCGGTTTATGGTGGGCCTTATGCTATTGCAATAAATGACGGAGATTTAAAAACGCTGCAAAATGTTTTAATTGGAGAAGTTTGGCTTTGTTCAGGACAAAGTAATATGGAAATGCCTTTGGAAGGTTGGGGGAAAATCGATAATTACAAAGAAGAAATCGCAAATGCCGATTACCCACAAATACGATTATTGCAAGCCGAACATGTTGAAAGCACTTTACCATTAAACAGACTAAAAGTACAGCACGACGGATGGAATGTCTGCAACCCTAAAACTATTGCTGATTTTAGTGCAACGGCTTATTTTTTTGCCAGAAAGATTTACGAAGAAAAAAAGATTCCGATAGGGTTGATTCATTCTTCTTGGGGAGGAACTCTTGTAGAAGCTTGGACAAGTTCTGGCGCGTTAAGCACCATTCATGATTTTGATACCGAAATTGAAGCTATGAAATCTGAAACAAGCAGACAAGCTTTGCAACAGAAATATAATGAAGAGCTTGCGGTTTGGGAAAAACATCTTACTAATGCAGATAAAGGATTTGAAGATGGAAAAGCAGTTTGGGCAACGTTTAAAGTTGATGATAGTTCATGGAAAATAATGAAAGTGCCTTCTTTCTTTGACAGCAACGGATTAGGGAATTTTGACGGAATAGTTTGGTTTAGAAAAAAAGTTACTATTTCAGATAATACTAAAGATTTTAACTTGAGTTATTTTGCTGATGATGACGATATGCTTTGGGTTAACGGCAATTATATTGGAGAAACTAAAGGTTATAATATAGAACGCCATTATACTATTTCAGCCAAATATTTAAAAAAGGGAGAAAATGTAATTACGATAAGGGTATTTGATGGCGCAGGAAATGGAGGAATTTACGGAGAAGAAAATATCGCTTTGAAATCTCAAAAAGAGACTATTTCATTAGTTGGAGACTGGAAATATAGTATTGGTGCAGACAGTAAAGATTTACCTGTAAAACCGTATTTAGCTCAAGGTCAAAACCGACCAAGTGCGATATACAACGCCATGATTGCACCTCTGTTAGATTATAAAATAAAGGGAGTAATCTGGTATCAAGGGGAGAGTAATGCTGAAAGAGCACATCAATATCAAAAATTATTTCCGCTTTTGATAAATGATTGGCGGGAAAAATTTAAAGACAAAAATCTTCCTTTTTTCTTTGTGCAGTTAGCCAATTACAAGCAGCAGAAAGAACAGCCGGGAGATTCTGATTGGGCCGAATTAAGAGAAGCGCAATTTTTGACTTTGAAATTACCCAATACAGGAATGGCCGTTACAACCGATATTGGAAATGGAGAAGATATCCATCCAAAAAACAAACAAGATGTAGGTGGCCGTCTTGCTAATATTGCTTTGGCAAAAGTGTATAATATGAAAATCGAGTATTCGGGACCAATTTATAAATCGTATAAAATTGAAAACAACACGATTGTACTAGATTTTAATTTTAATACGGATATTAAAGCTAAAGAAGGTGTGCTGAAAGGATTTTCTATTGCAGGATCAGACCAGAAATTTTATTGGGCAGATGCTAAAATAGTAAAAGGAAAAGTGGTAGTATATGCGCAGAACGTTCCGAGTCCTGCAGCAGTTCGATACAATTGGGCAGATAATCCAAATGGAAATTTGACCAATGCATCAGGTCTTCCTGCATCGTCATTTAGAACAGATGTTTGGAAAGGAATTACACAAGAAGAAAAAGTAAAAAAATAACACATAATAAAATGAAAAAACAAAGTATCAATTTAAGGCAGTCTTTTGCGATAGCATTTTTTATTCTCACGAGTTATTGCAGTTCAGTAACAGCACAACAGATCATTGCTGTAAAAACAAAATCTAATGCATTGGTTTTACAGGTAAATTCAGGAAAAGAAGTAAGCACTATTTATTTAGGAGAAAAATTGGCAAATGATTCAGATTATGCCAAAATACAAGGTCAGTTTCGTCAAGGAACCGATTATTCAGGTATTTACAATGCTGCTTATACCGCTTCTGGATCTAAAAATTTATTGGAACCAGCCATTGCTGTAACCCATGCTGACGGAAACACTTCGTTAGATTTGTTGTATGTAAGCCACAAAACCAATACCGTGACTACAGGAGTTTCTCAGACGGAAATTACATTAAAAGATCCTGTTTATCCTGTTGAAGTTCATTTGTTTATTCAAGCGTATTACGATACAGATGTTATCGAACAATGGTCAACTATTCAGCATAACGAAAAAGGAAGTATTACTTTAAACAAATACGCTTCGGCTAATTTGTATTTAAAAGGATATAATAGTTTCTGGCTAAACCAATATCATGGAGAATGGGCAAAAGAAATGCAATCTGAGGAAGCTAAACTTACTCACGGAATCAAAACTTTAGATACTAAATTAGGCTCACGTACCAATTTATTTCAGCCGTCGGTATTTATGGTTTCTTTAGATAAACCAGCATCAGAAGACGAAGGAAAAGTTTTATTTGCAGGTCTAGAATGGTCAGGAAATTTTAGAACCGATTTAGAATTAGATCCACTAAATAACCTTAGAGTTATTTCTGGAATCAACAATGCGGCAGCAGCTTATAAACTGGCTAAAAGCGAAGTTTTTACAACACCTAAATTTTGGTACACTTTATCAGCTAAAGGAAAAGGGCATGCAAGCCGTAACCTGCACGACTGGTCTAGAAATTATAAAATCTTAGACGGAAAAGGAGATCGTTTGACATTATTAAACAACTGGGAAGCAACCTATTTTAATTTTGATGAAGATAAATTGAAAGTCCTAATTGCCGATAGTAAAAAATTGGGTGTAGATATGTTCTTGTTAGATGACGGATGGTTTGGAAATACATATCCGCGTAACAATGACGATGCGGCTTTAGGAGATTGGGATGTGAATAAAAAGAAATTGCCAAACGGTATTGGGGCTTTAGTAAAAACAGCCAAAGACAACCAGGTAAAATTCGGAATCTGGATTGAGCCAGAGATGGTAAGTCCAGCGAGTGATTTGTACAAAAAACATCCAGAATGGATTGTAAAACAGCCAGGAAGAACAGAACATTATTTCCGTAATCAGTTGGTTTTAGATTTATCTAATCCGAAAGTTCAAGATTTTGTTTATGGAGTTGTGGATAATCTTTTTACTGAAAACCCAGAATTGGCTTATATTAAATGGGATTGTAATGCCGTAATTTACAATGCATATTCTAATTATTTAAAAGACAAACAAAACAACTTTTACACCGATTATGTAACTGGGCTTTATAAAGTATTAGAACGTATTCGTGCAAAATATCCAACGGTACCAATGATGCTTTGCTCTGGTGGAGGAGGAAGAGTTGATTATGGAGCTTTGAAATACTTTACAGAATTTTGGCCAAGTGATAACACAGATCCTTTAGAGCGTGTATATATGCAATATGAATACTCGTATTTTTATCCAGCATTAACTATTGCGGCACACGTTACAGATTGGGGTAAACAGCCTTTAAAATATCGTACAGATGTTGCCATGATGGGAAGATTAGGTTTTGATATTGTAGTAAAAGATCTAAATGAGAAAGATTTGGCTTTTACACAGAAAGCAATAAAAAACTATAACGAGTTGAGCAATACAATTTGGCAGGGAGATCAGTATCGTTTGCAAAATCCGTGGGGTAATGATGCGGCTTCTGTAATGTTTGTCAATAAAAATGGAAATGAAGGAGTGGTTTTTAGCTATTCTGTTAATTCTAGATATGAGGCTGGAACACATCTTCCAATAAAATTAAAAGGATTGCAAGCAGGTCAAAATTATAAAATAGAGGAGATTAACGTATATCCAGATAAAAAACCAGTGGTAGAAACAGCTGTTTATTCGGGCGATTTCTTAATGCAGGTTGGAATTAATCCGAATGTTACAGCATCAAACAGCAGTGTTGTTTTAAAAATTACTAAGGCCTAAAATAAATTATAAACATTAGTATATATTTGTAATACTATATTTTCTAAATAAATACCTATTAAAACGTTTTATGAAGCAAATTATTCAACAGATCAAAAATCTAGAATCTATAAATTCTTTATCTAAACATGAGCAATTGGTTCAGGGAATAATTAATGCCATTGATGAAAAGGTTGTCACAAAAGGCGATTTACTTCCATCTGTTAACACTTTTATAAGCGAATTGGGTTTTGCGAGAGAAACTATTGCCAAAGCATACAAAGAACTCGTACACAGAGGAATTATCGAATCCAAAAATAGATTGGGTTACTTTGTTGCCACCAATGATGTCAAACAGGAATTGAAAGTGGCATTATTGATTTTTGCATTTGATATTTTTCAGGAAACGTTTTATGAGAATTTTAGAAAAGGTCTTGGAAAGAATGTGCAATTGGATATTTTCTTCCATCACAATAATTTTGTCACATTCGAAAACATTGTTCAGAGTATAAAAGGAAAATACGGAATGTTTGTTATAGCTCCGATTCCTAATAAAAAAACACCTGATATCTTAAAACAATTGCCAACCAATAGAGTGTTGTTGGTAGACCGTTTTATAGAAACAGATGAAGATTACAATTATGTTGCACAAGAGTTTGGAGATTCGTCTTACAATGCTTTTGTGCAGCTTAAAGATAAAATTAAAAAATACGATGAGTTGATTTTCTTCTTTAAACCATCTTCTGCAGAACCTAATGAAATTCTAAATTCCTTTAAGCGATTCATGAAAGATTATGATATCAAAGGAGTTATAAAAGAAGAATATACAGCGGGTTCTCTTGAAAAAGGGAAAGTCTATTTTACTATTCATAATCTTGAACTTTGGGAAATGCTAAAAGACTCCAAAATTAAAGGTTTAAAAATTGGTAAAGACATTGGTTTTATCTCACACAATGATGATATCGTAAAAGAGATCATTTTTGATGGTGTGACCACATTTTCTACAGATTTCGCAGAAATGGGAAAAAGAGCAGCCGATTTTGTTTTAAACAGAAAAAAAACGCAGGAGATTATTCCAACAGTTCTTATAGATAGAAATTCGTTGTAATTTATGAATGTTTTATCCATTGTTAGTTTTTTACTAATAACAGGTTTGGTTGCCGTTATTTCGGCCATAAAAACTCGAAAGAAAAAGGTACAGACAACAGAAGGACTTTTTTTTGCCGACCGTAACAATAATTTTTTCATTGTTGGAGGAGCCTTACTGCTAAGTAATATTAGTGCCAATCAGTTTATAGGCGAGAACGAATCCATTTATACCAATAATATGAGCGTGATAGCATGGGGCGTAAGTTCTGTGCTAGCCATGCTTTTGGTTGCTGAATTTTTCCTTCCAATTTATTTCCGTACTGGAGCCATGACTATTCCAGATTATCTTGGAAAGCGTTACGATCATTCTACTAAAAGATTGGTTTCGATTATCTTTTTGTGCAGTTACGTTGTCAATTTACTTCCAGCCGTTTTATATGGTGGCGCGGTTGCTCTTACTGGCATGTTTAATTTTCTAGAGCCTTTACAATTAACCTATTGGCAAAACATTTGGTTTATGGTTTGGGTAATCGGACTTACAGGCTGTGCTTATTCTGTTTTAGGCGGTCTGCGTGCGATATCAATTAGCGATACCGTTTTAAGCATCGGATTGTTGACTATTGGAATCGCTTTTCCTTATTTTGGTTTCAAATTTTTAGGAAATGGAGACTGGTTCGAAGGTCTTCATATTTTACTTTCACAACACAAAGAACATTTAAACGCTATTGGAGGACCACACGACGAGATTCCTTTAAGTACCATTTTTACAGGAATGTTTATTATGAACCTGTATTATTGGGGAATGGAGCAGTTTATTGTACAGCAAGCACTTTCGGCTAAAAGTTTGTCACACAGCCAGAAAGGTATGGGGCTAGCTTGTCTAGGAAAGTTACTTTGTCCTTTTATTATTAATATTCCTGGATTAGTTGGAGTGCATCTTTATGATAAACTTGAAAATACAGCAGAAGTTTTTCCGCTTGTTGTAAGAGACACATTGCCAGGAGTTATGATCGGATTAACATCTGCAGTTGTTCTTGGAGCAGCGATTAGCACCTTTAATGCAGGACTTAATAGCAGTAGTACATTGTTTGTTTTAAATCTGTACAAACCATGGTTGGAGAAAAGAAATAAAGAAGTGACCGAAAAACATCTGGTGTATACCGGAAGAAAGTTTGAGATTATTGTCTCGGCCTTAGCGATGTTTTCAGCTCCATTTATAATATTTAGTAAAGCAGGTTTTTATACCTATTTACAGCAATTGGGAGGTATGTTTTGCGTGCCCATTTTCACTATTATTTTAGTTGGTTTTGTATTTAAAAAAGTGCCGCCTCAAGCAGCAAAAATTGGAATGATATTTTTTATTCTGAGTTATATCATTTGTAACTACGTTCTGGATATTCACTTACACTATCTGCATATGTTGGCCATGCTTTTTGTTCTTACTTCTGTGTGCATGTTGCTAGTCTCAAGATTTTATCCTACGTATAGTTATGCTGAAATTAAACTAGAATCTGTGGAATTGACTCCTTGGAAAAACCGATACTGGTATTTTGCCCTTTTATTAATTGGTATGGTGAGTATCTTTATATTGTTTTCAAAGTGGGGTGTAGCTTAGTTTAGAATATAAGTTGCTGAGTTGCTAAGATTCTGAGATACTAAGATTTAAAGTCTTTTGAAGTAGACGCACTTTTGTGCGTCTTTTTTGTTTCAATAGAGGAGTAAAATTTTCCTTTTTTTTTGAGAAATTATAATTATGCTACAAAGTGTCGGATTCATACGATTTTCCTTGTTTTAAGCAAAATCCTCTTCTTGTTTTGTCTGATATTTCTTTAAATTAAAACATTGTTTATTCTCTTTTTCGTTTTTATTAGTATGTATTAGTAATAAAGACGAAATAAATCACAGAAAAAAATAGCAAATTCTTAAACATAAATTTGGATGTAATAAAAATATTTGTATGTTTGTAATGTTGTAGTATAGTATAGTATAAGTCAATTCGTTTTCTCCTATATGCTCAATAAACAAATAAAAAAACTAACTCTCTAATTTATTAACTAAAAACCAAATTATTATGAGAATTGCAATAAGATACTTATGCTTCTTAGTAGTTATGCTGTGTGCCGGTACACTTTACTCCCAAACCATAACCGGTAAAGTTACAGATAATCTAAATTTACCTTTGCCTGGAGCAACCATTCTGGTAAAAGGTACTCAGAATTCTACAGTAACAGACATTGATGGTAGTTACAAATTATTAAACGTAAAATCTGGCTCCACACTAGAATTTAGTTTTATAGGATTTGATTCGAAGACTGCAGCTGCAAATAAATCTGAAATTAATATTTCCTTGATTCCAAGCACTCAGGAACTGAATGAAGTTGTGATAGTTGGAGCTTCAATAAAAAAAGGAGATTTAACGGGAGCTGTAAGCAGTGTTTCTGGTGACAAGCTTAGAGAAGTTCCTACGCCAAACGTAGTGCAGGCACTGCAAGGACGTGCCTCGGGTGTATATGTACAACAAAATGCTGTGCCAGGTCAAACAGGAACAATAAGAATTAGAGGGAATAATTCGCTAAACTTTGGCGGTAATCCAATATTTGTAATCGATGGTTTGGTTACCGATGGCAATTTTGAAAACATTAATCCAGATGATGTTGCGAGTATGGAAGTGCTTAAAGATGCTTCTGCTACGGCATTATACGGTTCAAGAGCCGCAAATGGAGTAATCGTAATTACAACTAAAAAAGGTTCAAGATCTGGGGAAGCAAAAATACAGTATGATACATGGACAGGAGTATCTGAATTTGCAAGAACTCTTCCGTTAATGAATGGCCAGCAGTTATTTGATCTAAGAGTTGATGCTTATGCAAATCGCTATATGGATGAGAATCCTGGAGCCGATCGTGCAGCTTACATTAATCAAATTAAATCAGATGGTTCTACTGTATTTGCGCCTTATGAATTGGAGTCTTACAGAACGGGTAAAAGTTACAATTGGTTAGATCAGGTAACACGTTCAGGTTTTCAAACCAATCATAATTTAAGTTTTAGCGGAGGAGGAGAAAAAGGAACTTATTTCGTAAGTTTTAATTATGTTGATCAAAAGGGACTTCTTAAAAACTCTGATTTTAAAAGATATAATGGGAAAATTAACCTTACGCAAGATTTAAAATCATGGTTGCAGTTTGGTACCAATACTACTTTTTCTAGAAGTGAGACTAATTATCAGGAAGAAAGTGCCTTTGGTGTGGCATTGGGAGCAAACCCGTTATTGCCTATAGACCCAAAAGCTACTTATTTGAGATATGGTGAAGTATTTGACCAAAATCTTTACAATCCGATAGTAAGTCTTGATATTATAAATTCAAGCGCACGCAATAGACTTACAAGTAGTAACTTTTTAAGTGCAAAACCAGTAAAGGGACTTGATATCAGAACAAACTTATCTGTAGATATTACAGATCAAGCAAATTTTGATTATGTGCCAAGTTACACAGGACAATCACTTAGAAATTCTATGGATGGGGAAGCGCATCATTATAGATATTCACAATTGAATTATCAGTGGGATAACACTGTAAGTTATAGTAAAGTTTTTGCTGAAAAGCATGACGTAAGTATAATGGGAGGGTTTTCTGTGTTGAGTAATTCTGGTAATACTACAGAGGTTACAGCCCGCGGATTTGTTAGTGATGATTTGACCTATATGGCATTATCAGGAGCATATCAAAAGGAAAATACCCAGTTAGACTCGAAGTTTACCGATTATACAAACCAATCTTATTTTGCTAGAGCAAATTATACTTTTGATGGGAAGTATAATATTACCGGTACAATAAGAAGAGATGGTTCTTCTAAATTTGGTCCTAATAACAAATGGGGAACTTTTCCTTCTATAGCAGGAAGCTGGGATATTGTTAAAGAAAATTTCCTTTCAGGATTTGAAAAATTAAGTCAGCTTAAGTTTCGTGTAGGTTATGGTATGGTAGGAAATCAGAATGTAGATGCTTACAGATACTTTGCATTATATAACGCGCAAGTGAGTAATAATTCTGGAACTTACGTATCTGATAATTACATCGATAATTTTGATTTGAAATGGGAAAAACAAAAACAGTTTAATATCGGACTAGATGCTGGTTTCTTCCAAAACAGATTGACTGCAAGCGCGAATTATTTTCATATAAATAATGATGATCTTTTGATGCTGCGTAATATGCCAGTTTCATCAGGATATAAATATAAATTGGATAATATTGGTGCTACAACTAATGAAGGATTTGAATTAGAACTTAGCGGAGACATTATTAAAAACAAAGATCTTAAATGGAATGTTTCTGCCAATATATCATCAGCAAAAAATAAGGTTACAAAACTTTATGGAGATGCCACAGAGATATACAAATTAGGAGGTTATAGTAACAATGAAATCCAACGTACTGGGAACTTTTTCTTAGGAAAATCAGTAAACACAGTTTATGTATTTCAATATGATGGTATAGCGCAACAAGGAGAAGACCTTAGTGGAGTAAATTATGGTAGCCGAACTGTTCAGGCAGGAGATATTAAAATTAAAGACCGTAATGGAGATGGCGTAATAAACGATCAAGACAGATATGTGGTTGGCGATTTGAATCCTGATTATTATGGTGGTTTTTCTACAGATCTTAATTATAAAGGTTTTGGATTAAATGCAGTATTTGCATATTCAATAGGAGGTAAGAGACCAAGTGGTACCTATGAAAGCTATATGAACTCAGGAGGAATGAGTGCAGCACATACAGATCTTTTGGATCGTTGGACTCCAACTAACACGAATACAGATATACCAAGAGCTTATTATGGAGGAGGAAGATATACTTTAGGAGAAACAGATAAGGCAATACAAGATGCTTCTTTCCTAAGATTAAATGCACTTACATTATCGTATACATTACAGGACAAAGTTGCAGAAAGTGTTTTTCTTAAAAATTGCAGGTTTTATGTAACGGGATCTAATCTATTTATTATAACTAAATATAAAGGTTATGACCCTGAAGGAGGAGATTCTTATCCTTTATCTAGAATGGTAGTTCTAGGATTAAATGTATCTCTTTAATCAAATTAATTATAAAAATTATTTTTATGAAAGCAAAAATTATAGCCTTTATGGCCCTAACAATATTATCAGCTTCCTGTTCTTCAGATTTTTTAGATCAAGAGCCTAAAAGTTCACTTACTGCTGAACAGGCTTACGGTAGTTTAGGTAAAATAGAACCAGTTCTTTTGGGAGCTATAACCAATTGGAGAAATATGCAAAAAGACCGTGCGGGGCTTTATACTTCTCTTGGTACAGACGAAGCACAACAAGGAGCTTTGCAGGTAACTGGAGATGCAAACCAGGCGGGACTTGATTTGTACAATGGTTTTCTAAGTCAGGAGAATCAAGCAATTGGACAATTATGGAATGACAGATGGCCGGTAATTGAAGTAGCGGCACAATCTATTAGAGCATTAGGAACAAATACTGAAGACGATAGCGCAAAACGTGATCTTTTAATGGGTGAAGCCAGTTTTTTAAGAGCAACGTTAATGTTTGAGCTTACACAATATTGGGGAGAAATACCGATTAATGATAAAGCAAAATCGGCAGAATATGGGCTAAAACGCCAACCTTTGCCATTGGTTTATTCTTATATAGTTGCCGATTTAGAAAGAGCAGTAGAAAAACTTCCTGTAACACAAAGCAATCCTGCATTTCCTGCAAAAGGAGTAGCTCAGGCACTTTTAGGAAAAGTATATCTATATGCTCCAGAAGCATCAGAATACCGTGATTATAATAAAGCAAAACAATGGTTTGAAGAAGTTATTAAATCTGGAAAGTACAGTTTATTGCCTAATTACGCAGACGTTTTTAGTCCAGATCATGCTAATTCTTCAGAATCTTTGTACGAATGGCAGTATAATAATAACTGGCCAGACAACAACCAGATACAATGGCAGACAGGTTCAAGAGTTTTAGCAAACATAAACCAATATGCTTATTTTGGAGGTTATGATCTTATACTTCCTACTCAATATTGTTATAAAGATAAGACAGATGGAGGAATTTGGGAACCAGGAGATGTACGTAAAGACGCAAGTATTCGTTACGATTTTACTTATAAAGGAGTTAAACCTACGCTTCCTGCTGGGTTTGGAGGCGATGAGTTGGATCCACACATTAAAAAATATGAAGATATTCGTGTAGAAGGGAAACAATCATTCTGGAATTCAGGTAAAAATAAAGCTTATATCAGATACTCAGATGTATTGCTTAACTACGCAGAATGTTTAAATGAATTAGGAAGCACAACAGAAGCTGAAAGTTATGTGAATCAGGTTCGTACAAGAGCTTTTGGAGGAACATTGCCAGCAGGAATGGCTTGGAGCGGACTTTCTCAAACGCAGTTTAGAGATCAGATTCTGGATGAACGTATGCGCGAATTAGCTTTTGAAGGCTGGAGAAGAATGGATCTTATTCGTACAGGAAAATTGGTAGAATTAGTAGGCGCTCGCAACAAATGGGCAAGACAAAATGGTACCATTGCAGCATTTCATAACCTTTATCCTATTCCAATTGGAGAGATCAAGCTTAATGATGAGATTGGTCCAGAGAATCAGAATCCTGGTTATTAATGTTTTTTGAAGAAACTTTAATGTAATTTTTTATTTTTTTGGTTCATGTGGTTCGGTTAATGCCACAGTTTTGATATGTAATGCCATTTTGGGTATAGGTAGTAACAGTACTGAGATCTTCTGTTCGAAAAAAACTTATTCCAAAATGGCATTCTTATTTCTTATAATTCAACATTTTTTAATCATTCAAATAACAATATGAAATTCTATACCTATCAGGTTTATATCTATTTATTTGTTTTAAATGCCATATCATTTAATTTTTATTCTCAGAATAAAGTAAGCCTAAACTCTACTGATATTGTTTGGAAACTCAAACCGCAAGCAGAAATAGGAAAAGACAGCCTTAAAATGTTTACTCCTAATTATGCCGATGCCGACTGGGTAAAAGCAGTAGTTCCCGGTACAATTTTTAATTCTTATGTCGTAAGCGGATTAGAGAAAGATCCCAATTTTGGCGACAATATTTATCAGGTCGATAAATCAAAATACGATCGCAGTTTTTGGTACCGTTCGGAATTTACTATTCCAGAAAATTTTACCAAAGAAATTATCTGGCTTAACTTTGAAGGAATAAATCGTGAAGGAGAAATTTACCTTAACGGAAAAAAAATAGCTGTTTTAAGCGGAATGATGCAGCGCGGTAAATTTGATATTACAAAGCTTGTAAACCGTAAAGCAAAAAATGTCTTAAATATTTTAGTAAGCATTCCGAAACAGCCATTAAATAACTTCGGAAGCCCAACTTATATTTCAAGCGCCGGCTGGGACTGGATGCCTTATGTTCCAGGATTAAATTCTGGAATTACTGACGATGTTTTTTTGACAAACACAGACAAAGTCACCATTGCAGATCCTTGGATTCATACCAATCTGCCAACCAATGCACGCGCAGATTTGGAAGTAAAAGTAGAACTTAAAAACTCATCTTCGCAAAATCAGGAAGGAGTTCTAACGGGTGTAATAATGCCAGGAAATATTACTTTTTCTAAAAAAATAAATCTGGATGCTGACGGAATTACAAATGTAAAACTGACCAAAGAACAGTTTCCTGAACTTTCTATCCAGAATCCTAAATTATGGTGGCCAAATGGTTATGGAGATCCTAATTTATATACTTGTCAGTTTACTTTCAAAATTGGAAATGTAGTTTCAGATAGTCAAAAGATAACTTTCGGAATAAAAAAATATACTTACGATACAGAAGGTGGTGTTTTGCATATTGCTATAAACGGAAAACGTGTTTTCTTAAAAGGAGGAAACTGGGGAATGAGCGAGTATATGCTTCGCTGTAGAGGTGAAGAATACGATTTGAAGGTCAAACTTCACAAAGAAATGAATTACAATATTATTCGCAACTGGCTAGGCTCAACTACAGACGAAGAGTTTTACGAAGCCTGCGATAAATATGGTATTATGGTTTGGGATGATTTTTGGCTCAATGCCAATCCGAATCTGCCATTAGACATTCATGTTTTTAATAACAATGTAATTGAGAAAATAAAACGCGTTAGAAATCACGCCAGTATTGCAATTTGGTGTGGTAATAATGAAGGTCTTCCGCAGCCTCCGCTCAACGGATGGATTGCTGAAAACATCAAAACTTTTGACAACAACGACCGTTATTACCAGCCATGTTCCAACACAGGAAATTTAAGCGGTAGCGGACTTTGGGGCAATAAAGATCCGAGGTTTTATTTTACAAAATACCCAGAACCTTATGCTGGAACAGGCGATGGTCCAAGCTGGGGATTAAGATCTGAAATTGGTACAGCAGTTTTTCCTAATATCGAAAGCTTTAAAAAGTTTATTCCAGAAAAAGACTGGTGGCCAAGAAACGACATGTGGGACAAACATTTCTTTGGACAAAAAGCCTTTAATGCAACTCCCGATTATTATGATAAAAGTATAACAGAACGTTACGGAAAGCCAAATAATCTGGAAGAATATGCTACAAAAGCACAGCTATTAAATATAGAAACCAACAAAGCTATGTATGAAGGATGGCTGGATCATATGTGGGAAGATGCTTCTGGAATTATGATCTGGATGAGTCAGTCTTCCTATCCAAGTATGGTTTGGCAGACTTACGATTATTATTATGATTTAACAGGAGCGTATTGGGGTGTAAAATCGGCTTGTGAGCCTATGCACATTCAATGGAGTCCTGTAGATAATTCGGTTAAAGTAATCAACACAACAGGAACCGATTTTAAAAACTTGAAAGCCGAGGCTGTTATTTATAATTTAGATGGAAAACCGGTAGCGAAGTACAAACAAAATGCGATGGTAGATTCTTATTCTAATACAGCAGTAGAAAGTTTTGTGATTCCGTTTTACGCTAATCAGAAAGATTTGGCTTTTCAAAAAAATGTTACCGCATCCTCTACCGATGGAGGAAATACCAGAGATGTTGCAGACGGAGATTCAAACACGCGATGGGCAAGTAATTCGACAGATAATGAGTGGATTTATGTAGATCTTGAAAAAGATTTTATTATCAATCGTGTCGTTTTAAATTGGGAAAATGCTTATGGTAAAGAATACAAAATCCAAATCAGTGACGACGCTAAAAACTGGACAGATGCAAGCGTGATTAAAGATGGAAAACAAGGACTTCAAACTATTTCATTTGATGAAACAAAAGGGCGTTATGTTAGAATGTTAGGAATAAAACGTGGTTCTGGTTGGGGATATTCTCTATACGATTTCAAAATTTTCGGAGCAGAAACCAATGTTGATACTTCCGATTTAAGTCCAGTGCATTTTATTCGATTAAAATTAAAAGATGCTTCAGATAAATTAATCAGTGAGAATTTTTACTGGAGAGGCACCAATATGAAAGATTTTACAGCAATAAATAAACTGCCAAAAGCAAACGTAAATGTTTCCAGTAAAGTCATAAAACAAAACGGAAAATACATTATAAAATCTAAAGTTTCAAGTCAGTCGGGAATAGCTTTTGGAATTCAGATTCAGGCCTTAAATGAGAAATCGGGAACTCAAATATTACCGGCAATTGTAAGCGACAGTTATTTCACTTTACTAAAAGGAGAAAGCAAAGAAGTGACAATCGAATTTGATGAAGCACTTTTAAAAAATGGAGAAAAGCCAGTTGTAAAAGCGATTCCGTACAATAAATAAGAAATTATTCTCAACATAAATCTGACAGGTTTTTAAAACCTGTCAGATTTAATCGAAACAAATTATAATACCACAATTTAGTACAATTGTCGCAGATTAAAATCATTTCCAATTCTTTTAATCTGTGGCTAAAAACCACAAACAATCATGAATATCAAACAAATTAAAACACTGCTTTTTATACTATTGCCATTATTAGGCTATTCACAAAGCAATCCGTTAGAGTTATGGTATACCAAACCAGCAGCTCAATGGGAAGAAACATTGCCTTTAGGAAATGGTAGATTAGGACTTATGCCTGATGGCGGAATTGCAACCGAAAAATTGGTTTTGAATGAAATTACCTTATGGAGCGGATCTCCGCAAGATGCCAATAATTACAAAGCCTATAGTTTTTTACCTCAAATAAGAGAATTGCTATTGGCGAATAAAAATAAAGAAGCCCAAAAACTAATTGATGAACATTTTATCTGTACAGGAGCAGGTTCTGGAAGCGGAAATGGAGCTGATGTACCATTTGGAGCGTATCAGGTTTTGGGAGATATGACGTTGAATTTTGATTATAAAACCAAATCAAAAGCTCAAAATTATACTAGAAATCTAGACATACAAACTGCAGTAGCTGCGACTCAATTTACAATTGACGGCGTAACGTATAAACGTGAATATTTTACAGGATTTGGTGATGATGCTTCTTTTATCAGACTGACGTCAAGTAAAAAAGGAATGCTGAATTTTACTGTTGAGCTTAGACGACCAGAACGTTTCAAAACGGTGAACGGCACCGATAATTCGTTAGTAATGACAGGTCAGTTGAACAATGGAACTGATGGAAAAGGAATGAAGTATGAAGTTAAGGTAAAAGCCCAAACTACAGATGGAAATGCAGTATATGCCAATAATGCAATTGAAGTAAAAAATGCAACAGAAGTAGTGCTGTTTATTTCTGCAGGAACAGATTATAAAGATAAAAATTTTGAATCTTCAGTAGATAAAATTCTAACTGCAGCAATGCAGAAGAAATATCAGGATCAGAAGAAAAAGCATATTGAAAACTACCAAAAGTTATTCAATCGTGTGACTTTGAATTTCGGAAAAACAGCCCAAAAAACACTGCCTACAAATGAGCGTTTAGATGCTTTTGTTAATCAACCAGATGTAGATACAGCGCTTCCGGTTTTATTTTACCAATATGGACGTTATTTGAGCATTAGCAGTACCAGATTAGGATTGTTACCACCAAACTTGCAGGGATTATGGGCAAAAGACGTACAAACGCCTTGGAACTCAGATTATCATTTGGATGTAAACGTTCAGATGAATCATTGGGCATTAGAAACAGCCAATTTATCAGAATTAAATCTTCCTCTAAAAGATTTGACTAAAGATCTTGTGCCAAATGGAGAAAAAACAGCCAAAGCCTATTATAATGCCGATGGTTGGGTAGCACACGTAATTACCAATGTTTGGGGCTTTACAGAACCAGGAGAAAGTGCTTCTTGGGGAATTACAAAATCAGGATCAGGCTGGCTGTGCAATAATTTATGGAGTCATTATTTGTATACCAATGATCAGGCTTATTTAGCTGAGATTTATCCAGTTCTAAAAGGAGCAGCACAATTTTATAAAAGTATGCTGGTAAAAGATCCAGAAACAGGGTGGTTGGTAACATCACCATCTGTATCTCCTGAGAATTCATTTTTGCTTCCAAATGGTGATGCGTCTCATGTTTGTATGGGGCCAACAATCGACAATCAGATTATTCGCGAATTATTTAATAATGTTATAATCGCGTCAAAAAAACTTGGATTGGATAGTGATTTGAGTATTGAACTAAAAAAACAATTAAAATTATTACCGCCACCAGGAGTTATTAGCCCTGACGGAAGAATCATGGAATGGTTAAAAGATTATAAAGAAGAAGATCCGCAACACCGTCATATTTCTCATTTGTATGGATTATACCCAGGATCTTTGATTACTCCAGAAAACAAACCTGAACTTGTAGACGCAATTAAAAAAACGCTTGAAGTAAGAGGAGATGATGGAACAAGCTGGTCAATTGCGTACAAAATGCTATTTTGGGCTCGTTTAAAAGATGGAAACAGAGCTTATAAATTATTTAAGACCATACTTAGACAAACAAAGGATACCAATATTAATTACGGTCCTGGCGGTGGTGTGTATGCAAACTTGCTTTCTGCAGGGCCACCATTTCAAATTGATGGAAACTTTGGTGCATCTGCAGGAATTGGTGAAATGTTAATTCAAAGCCACGCTGGATTTATAGAATTATTGCCTGCAATGCCAGACGCTTGGTTAAAAGAAGGCGAAGTAAAAGGGATTAAAGCAGAAGGAAATTTTACTATAAACATCAAATGGAAAGATGGAAAAGTAATTCAGTACGAAATAAAATCTCCAGCTCCTAGTAAAGTGAAGATCAAAGTAAATGGAGAATTAAAAGAAATTACTTCATCTAAATTATAAGTTGGAGTAGTAATCCTGCAAGGTTTTCAAAACCTTGTAGGTTTAATTTTTTATCTCATTTCTAAATATAACACCTACAAGGTTTTGAAAACCTTGCAGGTGTAAAACAGCAATTGAATTGCCTCCAGCTTAAGCTGGAGGTTTATAAGAGTCTATTAAACAAAGGGCTTTAGCCAAAATCGTAGTGTTTTGGCTAAAGCCTTATTTGAATCTAATTTGATTAACCTCCAGTAAAAGTTGGGGACAATTCAAAAAAAAAAAGAATTCATATTTCAAAATCTTTACAAAATGAATCTCAATAAAATAATACTTTGTGGTGCTATATTAAGTTCCATAATTCTTGGAGCACAAACCAAAGAAAAAATCACTTCACATGTAAATCCGTTTATTGGAACAGGCGCAGCACACGGTTCGCCGCTTTCAGGGAATAATTATCCTGGAGCGACAGTTCCGTTTGGAATGGTACAGCTAAGTCCAGACACCCGAAACACACCAGATTGGAGCGTTGCTTGTGGTTATAATTATAACGATACCACTATTGCAGGTTTTAGCCACACACATTTAAGCGGAACCGGAGTAGCCGAATTATTTGATGTTATGCTAATGCCTTTTAGCGGTGCTATTGTAAAAGAAGAAGTGGGACAGAACGCCTATCAATCAAAATTTTCTCATGACAAAGAATCTGCAAAACCGGGTTATTACAGCGTAGAGCTTTTAGATTATCAAATAAAAGCCGAATTAACAGCAACAACTCATGCTGGTTTTCACAAATACAGTTTCCCTAAAAATAAAGAATCCCATATCATCATTGACTTAGATCATTCGATGAAAAAATCGGATTGGAATACCCGAATTATTGCTTCTCAATTATCTTTCCCTAATGATCATACTATTGAAGGATTTCGAATTATTACGGGTTGGGCGCCTATGCGAAAAGTATATTTTCATGCCGAATTTTCACAGCCAATAATTCGCAATCATATTACAGATGGTGGTAATGTTTATGATAATGCAAAAGTGGTTAATGGCAATGCAATTAGGGCAATATTAGATTTTGATACGTCAAAACAGCAGGAAGTTTTGGTAAAAGTGGGAATTTCTGCCACAAGTATCGAAAATGCACGTTTGAATGTACAAACTGAAATTCCAGCTTGGGATTTTGACGGAACAATAAACAATGCTGATGCCGTTTGGGAAAAAGAATTAAGCAAGATAAAAATTGATGGGACAGAAGAACAAAAACAGATTTTTTATACCGCTTTGTACCATACATTCATTCAGCCGAACACATTATCAGATGTGAGCGGAGATTATCCGGCAGCCGATTTTGCAGTTAGAAATTCATCCAAGCCTTATTATACGACATTTTCTTTATGGGATACGTATCGTGGCGCACATCCCTTATATACTTTGATTCAGCCTGAACGAACTGCTGATTTTGTAAATAGTATGTTGGCGTATTACAAAGTTTTTGGCTATTTACCAATTTGGCAATTATGGGGACAGGAAAATTACTGTATGATTGGCAATCATGCTATTCCTGTTATTGTTGATGCTGTGCTGAAAAAAATCCCAGGAATCGATGCCGAAGAAGCCTTTGAAGCCGTAAAGAATTCATCGTTACGAGAACATCCTGGATCGCCATTTGGCATTTGGGAAAAGTACGGATACATTCCAGAAAATTTTAAATCACAGTCGGTTTCTTTGACTTTAGAAATGGCTTATGACGATTGGTGTGTGGCTGAATTGGCAAAGAAACTCGTTAAAATCGATGATTACAATCATTTTACAAAACGTTCTCAGTTTTATAAAAATCTGTACGATAAAGAAATAAGTTTTTTCAGGGCAAAAGATGATAAAGGCAATTGGATAGGTCCTTTTGATCCGCTGAAGTATGGAGCCAACGGTGGTTATCCGTTTACAGAAGGAAATGGCTGGCAGTACTTTTGGTATGTTCCTCAAGACGTAAAAGGACTTGTAAATTTGGTTGGAGGTGATAATGCCTTTACCAAAAAACTAGATACTTTTTTCACGCTAGAAGATAAACCAGAAGAAGTAAATGATAATGCTTCGGGTTTTATTGGCCAATATGCACACGGAAACGAGCCAAGTCATCATATTGCTTATTTATACAATTATGCAGGTCAGCCTTGGAAAACTCAAAAATACACTGCAGAAATACTAAAGAAAATGTACAATACAACTTCTTCAGGCTATTCGGGTAATGATGATTGCGGCGAACTTTCGGCTTGGTATATTTTTAGCGCCATGGGATTTTATCCTGTTAACCCAGCAAGCAGTACTTATATTATAGGTTCTCCGCTATTGAAAGAAGCTTCTATTGAGTTGAAAAACGGAAAGACTTTTAAGGTTACTGCTAAAAATGTTTCAGATGAAAACATTTATATTCAAAGTGCCAAATTAAATGGTAAAACGTATACAAAGACTTTTATTCACCAATCTGATATTGATAATGGTGGTGTTTTGGAATTTGTAATGGGATCAAAATCAAATAAAGATTGGGGAGTAAAACGAGACGACAAACCGATTCATTAAAATAATTGATTTAGTTTGTTATTCCGAGTAACGAGGAATCACACAAGTGACTCGACAAAGAAAAGACAAATCGTTGCGGAATTACTAGTGCGATTCCTCGTTACTCGGAATTACAAGATTGTCTAAAAGAAGGTTTGATGATTAAATTGATCAAACCTTTTCATTTTAGAAGATTCAACAGTTTTTTTAACCTTGCAGGAACACAATTCAATTATAAAAAACAAAAGGCTGTCAATTCTTTTTGCACGGCCATTTATTTTTTATTTCTGCATATAAATAAGCCACAGCGGGGCAAAATATTTATAGAAATTCAATCACGTACCTACAAAAGAGCTCCAGAGGAGCGAAATATGCAAGCAATCTAAAAAGATGTCGCTCCGCTGGAGCTTTGTCCTCAATAATAAATACAATTACTATAACTATTTCGCTTCTCCGAAGCTAATCTTTAGTTCCTATTTAAAATACTAACTTAAACTGAAAGCGATTCCTCATTTTTTAATAATGAAAGATGTATCGTCACGCCTGAATGGCTTTTCTCCTCAGACAGAACACTATTAAAAGTCTGTTCAGCTTCGGCTTTTTTATCAAGACCTAGAAGACCTAATCCTTTCATGTATAAGCAGTGAATTTTGTTTCGTTTGTCTAGATCATCTTCCCAAATCATAAGATCCGGAAGTGAAACTGCAAAATAATCAATCGTAACATGATCGTTTACATGTTTTTCGGCGTAAGCAACGAACTTTTCAAAACGTTTATTGGCTTCTGAAGCATTGTTTAATTTTAAGAAAGCCAAACCTTGATAGAAAATTTTATCTGGCTGCTGATCATTGTAGAAAATTGCCGCTGTAGGTTCTTCTAGACCTTGCGTTGCTTTCTGCCACCAGTTTTGAGCTTCTTCCAGATTGTCTTTCTTTTCGTAAGCAACTCCAAGCCAATAATGAATATCATTTTCCTGTGCGCCTGGCAGTTTTCCTTCACCTAAATTATCAGGATAAATTTGTGCCTGTTCCAAAAATGCTATAGCTTTATCATGGTTTCCTTGTGCAATTTCCTGTTTGGCAATTTCAGTCAAAGAAATCAGATATTGTCCGCTTACTTTTCCTTCTCCGCCTTCCCAAGGATGAAAAATTCTATTTTGTAATAATGTTAAGGCTTTATCATGTTTTCCTAGTAAATTGTATAAAGTGACTCTTTCTAAATACACATCATCTCTTTGAATAACCAATTCTAAATGTCTTTCTAAGAAAGCCAGTCTAAAAACCAAATCTCTGTTCAAGCGTTTGTACAACTGATCTAATTCCATTAAAATTCTAGAATCTTCTACATCTAAAGAAAATGCTTTCTCTAAACTAGCCAGTGCTTTTTGTTCATCATTTAATTTATTGTAATAAGCCAATGACAAGTTACGATGCACAGTAGGGAAAGTGTCATCAATAGCAACCGATTTTTCCCAGCAGGAAACAGCTTCATCATAAAATTTCGACGCGTACCAGAAGTTTCCTAAATAATACAAAGCTTTCGCGTCATTAGTTTGTTTTTGAATTACTTGAGAAAGCACTAGAGCAGCTTCAATCTGATTTGGAAAACAATAATCTGGTTTTGCCTGAGAAGCCATTTTGAAGCATTTTTCGGCTTGATCGAAATCATTTAATTTTTCATAAAATGAACCTGCAAAATACCACGCCATCGGATAGGTGTTTTCATCTTTCAGACCTTCATTTAGTAAACTGGCAGCTTCTTCATACAAACCAGCCGCATTGTAATCTAAAGCATATTCAATATAAGTATGAATATTGTTTCGGATTAATACATTTAGGTACGCTAGCTCTTTTTTATCTGTACTTAAAAGATACTTTTCATACAATAACCCAAAATTAAATGAGTCGTTTTGTAAATAAAGGTCTGCAAGCTGAAGCGCTTTTTCTTTTTGATTTAATTTTCTAAGAAAAGCTACTTGCAAATGCAGTGCTTTATGATCTTTGGTATTTTTAGAAATGGCTTTTTGAATGTGTTCTAGAGCCAGTTCAAAATCACCGTTTAAAGCATCAAGCTGTGCTACATAAAAATAACCTTGATTTTGCCAAGCGGCATTCCAAGTTGATTTGTAAAATGCATCGTAAGCTTCTTTGTTTTTGTTCTGATATTTAAGACATAATCCTAAATTGAAATAAGCTTCACCATCATACGGGTTCGGATTTCGCTGCGTCAATGTTTTTATAGCTGCTCTAAAATAAGGCTCGGCTTCAGTAAATTTTGCTCTTCGCATCAGCCATAATCCCATTGCATTGTTGGAACGAACATCGCCAGAATCGCGTCTTAAAGCTTCTTCATAATACGGAATCGGACTGTAAGTGGCGTGTCTGTATTGCTCTAAATGCTGAGCCGTCAGGAATAATTGTTCGTTATTTTCGATGTCTTCTGGAGCAAGTGCAGGTTTTGCAGCTTCAGGAATTTCATCTTCATTTTGTGCTTCGTAAACCCAATCAACTAAAACTTTATCATCTGCATCGGTTACAGAAATCGATAAACCTTCTAAAGAAGCGTTATGATTAAAATCGATGGTTTCTTCAAATGAATTGTATGGAGAAGCATCGTACTGTTTTTGAAATAAAACAACGTCATTGTTTTTTAAAGTAACTGTTGTTTTTGGATAAACTCCTGTCGTATACGCTTTAATAACCGGTTTATCGCCGATGTTCTCTAAATTAACCATCGCATTTTTGGTCGCATTTTTTACAACTCCCAAATCACGATAAGGCATAAAATATTGTGTAAATTCCTTTTGCTCACCCGGCATAATCCAAGTAAAATCGGGCTGATTATCGGTATAAACACCACACATCAATTCGATATAAGGGCCATCTTCGTCGGTAAGATTACGATCCCAAGCACGTCCGAAATCGCCGTGTCCCCAAGTCCATTGTTTTTTTCCTGGCGAAACATGATGATTGGCTACGTGCAATAATCCGCCTTTTGAATCATTTTCGTATCCGCCCACAAAATTATATTTGGAAGCAATCGCCATATAAGAAGTTGGAACGGGAATATTTTTGTAGCGAGAAATATCAGTTCCTGGCGAATAATCTACTTTGTAATAGGTTCCTTTTGCAATTGGAAAAGACGAAACGTCACGTTTACCGTGATCAAAAACAGCATTTACATCTGGCGGAAAAACCGACTGATAATCATCATTTACCTTTACAGCAGGATTCGCCCACCATAAAAATGTCTGTGGAAACGATGTTCTGTTGTATAATTGTGCTTTAATTTCAAGATACGCTTTATCAGGATATAATCTAAAACCAGCCATACCTTTGGTTCTAAACATACGTTCTACCTCACTGCACCAAACAGTTGCACTGCCATCTTCATGTTCTTCTATAGTAAAATCAACAGGATCAAAAGTAGTTGGTCTGTGGTGCTGTGGCCAGTTGAATTCGATTCCACCCGATATCCAAGGGCCTGTAAGTCCAACCAAAGCTGGTTTTACCACCTGATTGTAATACACAAAATGGCGATTTTTAGTTTTATCATACGCCATATGAACACGTCCGCCAAGTTCTGGAAGAATCATTATTTTAACAAATTCATTTTCAAGGTATACAGCCAGATATTCTTTATCGGTTTTCTCGTCAGCGATTTTTTCAATAACTGGATAAGGATATACAGATCCGTTACTTCCTTGATACACTCTTTTCTCAATAAATACAGGATTTTTTTCAGGTTTGCCCACCTCATAAGTTGGCAGGATAATTTTTTCCTTCCAAACATTTACTTTTTGCATGATGTAATGAAATTTAAATTATTGAATATTCTTTGATTCTTTATCAGAAACCATTAGTTTTTCAATCTCTTCGAGGCTTTTGTTTTTGGTTTCAGGAAGTTTTTTGAGTACAAACAAGAATCCTAAAGCACAGATAATTCCGTAGATCCAGAAAGTTCCAGATGTGCCTAAGTATTCGTTAAACATTGGAAATGTTTGTACTAAAAGTGCAGATGCAATCCAGAGTGCAAATGTGGCAACAGACATTGCAACGCCTCTGATTCGGTTAGGGAAAATTTCAGATAAAATAACCCAAGTAATAGGAGCAAGAGACATAGCATAAATAGCAATGGCTAATAATACCAGTAATAATAATGGGAAACCGGTAACATTGGTATAATAAAAATAACCCAATAAAGCATAGATTATAGCAAGTGCTGCTGAACCAAAAAGCATCAGTTTTTTACGTCCAACTTTGTCTACCGTTCCCATAGCAACCAAGGTAAATACTAGATTGATACTTCCTGTAATTACGATATTCATAAACAAATCATTGATACTATAACCTGCCGAAACAAAGATTTCTTGAGCATAGTTGAAAATGATATTGATACCGCACCATTGCTGGAAAGCAGCCAATACAATTCCGATTAAGAGAATAGGCATCGCTTTTTTATCAAGCAACATTCTCAAATCGGTTTTTTCTGTTTCTTCTGTAAAAGTCTCTTTGATAGTTGTAATTGCTTCTTTGCCGTAAGACAATCCTCCAATTTTAGATAAGATATTCTCGGCTTTATCGTGATTTCCTTTTTTTGCTAGATATCTAGGGCTTTCGGGAATTAAAAACATAAGTATAAAGAAAAGCACTGCTGGGAAAAATCCTGCCCAAAACATCCATCTCCAGCCCGTTTGACCATTCCAAGAAGCCAAAATTTCTGCATGAGAATAATCTGGTGGAATAACATCGGTAATTAACATATTGGTGATCTGTGCTGCAAGAATTCCAATAACCACGGTTAATTGATTGATGGAAACAAATAATCCTCGGGTTTCCTGAGGCGCAATTTCGGCAATATATAAAGGGGAAATTGTAGAAGCAATCCCGATTCCGATTCCTCCAATAATACGCCAGATGATAAATACAGTAAAAGTTTCAGATGCTCCCGTTCCAAGAGCACATAAGGAGAATAATACGGCGGCAACGATTAGAATAGGACGTCTACCATAACTGTCTGCCAGTTTTCCTGCAAAAGCGGCTCCTCCAACGCAGCCAACAAGGGCGCTGCTCATGGCCCAGCCTTGTAAAGCCGGAGAATCTGTAATGCCAAAATAAAGTTCGTAAAATGGTTTTGCACCACCGATTACAACCCAGTCGTAACCAAAGAGTAATCCACCCAATGCCGCAACAAGGCTGATTGATAGTAAAAAGGTATAATTATAGTTTTTCATAAAAAGGTTTTATAGCTTTTGTAAAATTAGCGGAATCGGAACCTTTGATTTATGGATATTTTTTTTGAATAGATGGATTATAATCTGATTTTTTGCTATTGAATGCTTAAATACGAAAACAATTGCGTTACTGCTTGTATTCGGTTCGATATTGTATAGGTGAAGTACTCATGATTTTTTTGAACAAACGAGAGAAATACAAAGGGTCATTGAACCCTAAATTAAAACTGATTTCTTTGATGCTCATAGTTGTGAAACTGAGATATTGACAAGCTTTCTGCATTTTCAGATAATTGAAATAGTGTATAGGAGAATACCCTGTCTGTTTCTTAAATAAGGTAAAAAAATGGGACGGAGAATAGTTAAAATAAGCCGCAACATCATTAATTTTTAAGGAAAGATCAAGATGTTTTTTCATATAGTCAATAGCTGACTCAATAGTATTATCCTCTGAAAATTTTCGGTTCTTTTGAATGAAGAATTTTTCATACAAAAAGGTATTTAATAATTGCCATAACGAAAGATTGGCAAATTCGAGATTACTGGCGCTGTAACCGTCTTCCATAACATCCAGAATGTTTTCAAAAACTTCAATACGTCTTTCTTCGAGTGATAGCTGAGGCGCAGTTTCAGGATGTTCGGCAATAAATTTATCATAAAGAAAAGGTGCTTGCACTCCCGTAAAATGAATCCAGTAAATACTCCACGGATTTTGTTTTAAAGCATAATAATCATGTGCCACTTCAGGAGGTATTATATAAAAGGTATTGGCTTTGAGTGTTATCGTTTTATTTTCTTTGCTTATGATGCCTTCTCCTTTATAGCAATAAATTAAAATGTATTGCTTGCTGCCATGTTTTCGTTTCATGGAGTGATGGCTTGCATTTGGAAAAACACCAATATCGGTAAAATACAAACCAGCTATCAGCGGATTCTTTTTAATAATCGAAAGGATGTTTTTTGGAATTACAATCATTCGCTGTCCTAAAAAACCTTCTTTGACTTTTATCTTTTCTTTTTGTGCTGCATTTTTCATGATTTTTCAAATATCGTAATTTAATCCATGCTTTCACAAAAAATGTCCATTTTGAGAACAATAATCAAACCTAAATTTGAAATTCTATACTAACATTACCAATTTTAATCTTTTTATAAAACTATATGAACCCTCTCAATAATATTGTTTGTGAGTCTTTTGGCTGGCATGATGGAAAAGAAATTTTCAAACTTCAGATCACAAATAGTCACGGCAATTATGTCGAACTCCTTAATTATGGTGCCATAGTAAAATCCATAGTGGTGCCAGATGTCGAAGGAAATAAAGAAAATATAGTTTTAGGATTTCCAACTTTAGAAGGATACATAAAAGATCAATCTTATATAGGAGCGACTGTTGGACGTTTTGCAAATAGAATTCAGAATGCGGCATTTTCTATCGAAAATAAAACATATCATCTCGACAAAAACGATGGTAAAAACAATAATCATAGCGGTTCGGCTGGGGTTAATAACAAAGTGTTTGATTTTGTTGTAGAAGAAGATGCCGTAATTTTTATTCTTAAAAGTAAAAATGGAGAAGGTGGTTTTCCTGGAAATTTGAAGACGAAAGTCAGCTATAAATGGACGAATCAAAACGAACTCAAAATTGATTTTTTGGCAGAAGCCGATGAAGCAACTCCATTAAATTTTACCAATCATTCTTATTTTAATTTATCTGCCTGTAAAGAAAAAATACACCATCATCAGCTTACCATTCAGGGGTCTAAAATTCTAGAAAGTACAGCCGATTATATTCCGACAGGAAAAATTTTGCTTGCCGATGAGTATTTGTTTTTGAAAGACAAACTAAAAGATGTAATGCAAAATAGCGGACTTAATCTCTATTATATTTGTGATAGAAACGCTAAAAATGAAAATTCTGTTTGTGAATTGTATGATGAAAAATCGGGAAGAATAATGCGTGTTTACACCTCTTATCCAGGAGTGCAATTATACACGGGAGATTATTTAAACAGTGATATTATCGGGGTACATGATAAACTATACAGTTCGTTTGATGGACTCTGTTTAGAATGCCAATATTATCCTGACAGTCCGAATCATGAACATTTTCCGAATACGATATTCCAATCCGGGCAAGTTTATAGCGAAACTATAATTTATGCTTTTGATGTAATCCAATAACAAAAAGAACTATCACCTCTAATAATTATAAAATGAAAAAAATGTTTCTTAACCGATCTTTAAGCGCGCTGATACCCGCCGTATTTTTGATGCTGACAAGCTGTGTAGCACAAAACGAAGAACTTTCTCTTAAGTCTAAGGACAATCTCAATAAGATCGAGCTGTCTCTAAGTCAAGATGGAAAGTTGTCTTATAAGGTTACCCGCAAAGACCAAGCGATAATTTTGGATTCTCCACTTGGACTAAATTTTGAAAACAACGATTTTACAACAGGATTATCGGTTGTAAAGGTTTCGCCAATTGAAGAAAAGCGTGAAAAATACGAGCTTAAAGTTGCCAATAATAAAGTTGCAGATCATGTTTTTAAAAGCAAAAGCATCACATTCAAAAATAGCAAAGGCGCTTTAATGACAATAGACTTAATTGCTGGGCAAGAAGGAGTTGCTTTTAGATATAAGTTTACAGAGCAGGAAAAACAGACTAGAGTGCTAAAGAACGAATTGACAGGATTTCATATTGATCAAAAAGCAAAAGGATGGCTCCAGCCGTACAACAAAGCAGGAGATTATACTCCAGGTTATGAAGATTTTTATGTGAATGTAAAACCCGGAGATCCAATAAATGGCGCAAGAGGCGAATCTATTGGCTGGTGTATGCCAGCACTTTTTAATGTAAATGATGCTAAAAATTGGGTTTTGATTGCAGAATCAGGAACAGATGGTTCTTTTCCAGGATGTCATTTAGATCCAGATTCTAAAGACGGAGTTTATAGAATTGCTTTTGCTAAAAATGACGAAAAATTTACGTTGCCTTTGCCTGATAAAGAAAATGCTTATCCTGAATCTAATTTACCTTGGACAATGCCATGGAGAGTTATTATGATTGGAGATAAAGCGGGTGATATTTTATTATCTACTATGATTACCGATTTGGCTCCGGCATCTAAAATAAAAGACGTTTCTTGGATTCAATCTGGAAAGGCAGCTTGGTCATGGTGGTCGCATCCCGAAGATTTTACTCCAGAAATGTATAATAAATTCACGGATGTTTCGGCTTCATTTGGTTTCAAATACACACTTTTTGATGCAGGATGGGAAAAAGCCAACAAAGAAGGTAAAATTGTTGATTATGCATTGTCTAAAGGAGTGCAACCATTAGTTTGGGGATTTTCAGCAGAATACTTTGATCCAGTAAAAAGAAAAAAAAGATTTAAAGAATTGGCAGAAATGGGAATAAAAGGTGTCAAGATAGACTTTTGGTGTTCGGACAGACAAGAAGTTATGGCAGCTTTACAAGGCGTTTTTGAAGATGCAGCAAAAGAACATTTGTTAGTGAACTTACATGGAACAACAGTTCCGAGAGGTTGGCACAGAACATGGCCCAATTTTGTAACAGCAGAAGCTATTTTAGGAACAGAAAGTTATTTCTACGAACCGAGATTTCCAGAAAAAGCAGCAGAACAAAATACAGTTTTGCCTTTTACAAGAAACGTAGCTGGTCCAGCAGATTATACGCCGTTTGCTTTGACTTTTAGAAAATATAAACGTGTAAATACTTCAGTTCATGAACTAGCAATGGCCATGATTTACACATCAGGAATTATTCATTTTGCAGATTCTGAAGAAGTTTTTAATTCATTGCCAAATGAACTTAAGACTTTAATAAAAGAAATGCCCGCAACTTGGGACAAAACAGAGGCTATTGTTGCAGATCCAGGTAAATCAATTGTGCTGTCTCGTAAAAAAGATAACCTTTCTTATATTATTGGAATAAACGGAACGAACTCATCTTTGCCCGTTTCAATTGATTTGGCTAAATATGGAAAAGGCTATTCGAAATTCAAAATCATTACTGAAGGTAAAGATCCATTAATGGATTTTAAAGTTGAAACTTTTCCATTAACCGCTAACTGGCAATATAATATTGCTTCTAAAGGAGGTTTTATTATTGAGTTTATAAAGTAAGAGTTAATGTTAAGTTGAGGTATAAAAAGGTGTTTAAATTTTTAAACACCTTTTTTATTGAATGGTTTTTAACAGAAAGTGGAAAGCTTATCTCTCACTTTAATAAGCAACAGAAATTGAAAATTAGCAAGAAATATAGATATTACAGAGAAGCAATTTAAATGTTTATGACGATAAAAAGATTCTTTTTGCTAAATTTATAGAAGCAAAATTTAAAATTATAAAAGTATTGTGTCTTTCAAAAACAATGTTTTTTTATAATAAGAAGTGTTATAAGGAATTAGAATCATTAAAATAATTCTGTATAGATTTTGTCTATTCTCTAAGAATTATTTATGATTCACAGTCAGAATTTTCTTTTTCATTAGTTTGTAATTTAGTCAAAAATAAAATTTTTCAACTATGGACAATCAATCAAATGACATCAGCAAATGCCCTTTTCATAATGGAAGCATTGATAAGCAGGCAGCATCGGGAACTAAAAATATTGACTGGTGGCCCAAACAGTTAAAGGTAAATATCCTGAGACAGAATTCGGTATTATCAAATCCGCTAGATAAGGATTTTAATTACGCAGAAGCTTTTAAAAGTCTCGACATTGAGGCATTAAAGAAAGATTTGCATGCTCTTATGACTGATTCACAAGATTGGTGGCCTGCAGATTTTGGTCATTATGGAGGTCTTTTCATAAGAATGGCTTGGCATAGTGCAGGTACTTATAGAGTGCATGACGGACGAGGCGGAGCAGGAGCAGGACAACAGCGATTTGCACCTCTTAACAGCTGGCCAGACAACGTAAGTCTTGATAAAGCAAGAAGATTACTTTGGCCCATAAAACAAAAATATGGACAAAAGATTTCATGGGCAGATTTATTGATCTTAACAGGAAATGTGGCTTTAGAATCAATGGGCTTTAAAACATTTGGTTTTGCAGGAGGACGTGCCGATGTTTGGGAAGCAGACGAATCTGTTTATTGGGGTTCTGAAACGACATGGTTAGGTGGTGACGAACGTTATAAAGATGGTTCTGAAGGTGTTCCAAAAGATCATGGAGTGGTATCATCTGATGATAATGCCGACGGAAATATCCATAGCAGAAATCTTGAAAAACCGCTTGCAGCAGTGCAAATGGGGCTTATATATGTAAATCCTGAAGGGCCAGATGGAAATCCGGATCCGATTGCGGCAGCTAGAGATATTAGAGACACTTTCGGCCGTATGGCAATGAATGATGAAGAAACTGTAGCCTTAATAGCGGGTGGACACACTTTTGGTAAAACGCACGGTGCTGCCTCATCAGATCATGTGGGAGCTGAACCAGAAGCAGCAGGTCTAGAACTGCAAGGGTTAGGATGGCAAAACAGTTTTGGTTCTGGAAAAGGTGGAGATGCTATTACAAGCGGACTTGAAGTTACTTGGACAAAAACACCAACACAATGGAGCAATAACTTTTTCGAAAATTTATTTGGTTTTGAATGGGAACTTTCAAAAAGTCCGGCAGGAGCACATCAATGGGTAGCAAAAAATGCAGAAGCAATTATTCCAGATGCTTTTGATGCTAATAAAAAACACTTGCCAACGATGCTGACTACAGATTTATCTTTAAGATTAGATCCTGCTTATGAGAAAATATCACGTCGTTTTCTAGAAAATCCAGATGAGTTTGCAGATGCTTTTGCTCGTGCATGGTTTAAATTGACGCATCGTGATATGGGACCTCGTGCTCTTTATCTTGGATCTGAAGTGCCTACAGAAGAACTGCTTTGGCAGGATCCTATTCCAGAAGTAAATCATACTTTAATAAATGACCAAGATATCGAACAGCTTAAAGAGAAAGTATTAAATTCAGGATTAAGCGTGTCTCAATTGGTTGCTACAGCTTGGGCTTCAGCTTCTACTTTTAGAGGATCAGATAAACGTGGAGGTGCAAACGGTGGACGCATAAGACTTGCACCACAGAAAGATTGGGAAATAAATAATCCAGCTGCACTTAAAGTTGTTTTAGATAAATTAGAAGGTATTCAAAAAGAATTTAATGCTGCAAATGGAGATAAAAAAGTTTCATTGGCCGATTTAATCGTTTTAGGAGGATCTGCAGCTGTAGAAAAAGCAGCTAAAGATGCAGGAGCATCTGCGAAAGTACCTTTTTCACCTGGACGTATGGATGCATCTGCAGAACAGACAGATGTTGAATCGTTTGGATATTTAGAACCAAAATCTGATGGTTTTAGAAATTATAGAAAAACTAAATCGACTGTTTTAACAGAAGAACTTCTTATAGATAAAGCGAATTTGCTAACTCTTACTGCACCAGAATTAACGGTTCTTTTAGGTGGACTTCGTGTTCTGGATATTAATGCAGACGGAAGTAAAAATGGTGTTTTTACAACGAGACCTGGCCAGCTAACAAATGATTTCTTTGTAAACTTATTGAACATGAATACAGAATGGAAGTCTGTTTCAAATGACAAAGAACTTTATACTGGAAATGACAGAAGTACTGGACAGCCTAAATGGATAGGAACACGTGCAGATCTTGTTTTTGGATCAAATTCAGAATTAAGAGCAATTGCAGAAGTTTATGCAGCTGGTGATGCTCACGAAAAATTTGTAAACGATTTTATTGCCGTATGGACTAAAGTAATGAACCTAGACAGGTTTGATCTAAGAAAATAATACTCGCTTATAGCAAAAAGAAAAAGACGCCAATTACGGCGTCTTTTTTATATGTTTTTAAGAACGTGGTTTAGACAAATTTCGATCATACATCACAATTGTTCCTGCAACGGCAACATTCAAACTTTTTTCTGATTTGAATTTCACTAAATGATGGCATTTTTCCATTACTTTTTTAGATAAGCCATGATCTTCTGCACCCAATATATAAACGCAACGCCTTGGATGTTCAAAAGTTTCTAAATCCGAGGCTTTTTCAGATAGTTCAACACCAACCAATCGTGCTCCTTTTGGTAAGTTTTCAAAAAAAGCTTCAAAAGTATCGTAATGAAAATATGGAATTGCTTTTACCGCATCGTGTGTATCACAAGCTTGTTTGGCATATCGATTTCCGATGGTAAATATAAAAGTAGCGCCCAAGTTTTGAGCCGATCGCCATAAAACACCTAAGTTTTCTGGTGTTTTACCATTTTGGATTCCGATACCAAAGTATTCATTTATAAAATTATCATTCATACCGCAAAAGTACAAAGTGAATGTAGATAAATCAATTTTTTTGGTCAAGTAAAAAAACTTTTACTACTGTAATTTTCATAAATGTAATTAATTACGTGTGACTGAAATACTGTGTTGAAGTTTTAAATCATTGAGCAGTTTTGTCTTATTAAGTTGAAAAACTGCTCTCTGATTTATTCTAAATTGTAACATTCAAATAATATATTAAAACGCTGAAAAACCCATTTTTACACTTTGATACATTGGTTTTTGGGTTAAATTATCAATTCTGTAAGATTGTCCGCCTCCAGGAATATAGTTGCCAGGAATATTTCCCATTGTAAAAGATCCTGACGGTTTTGTCATTCCAAAAGTAGATTCAGATCCCTCTTTAAGGGTAGTTTGATTTAGAAATTGAAATACACAAGCGCCTAAAAAGTTACCTCGCGGATGTGAATTTTGTATTTGAGAAAGAACCCATTCTGCCTGATTCTGTTCAGTTTTTACAGGCCAATTCGGATCTTGTTTGATAGGAGTGCCCATTTCTGCGAAGAAAAAAGGAATAGTAGGAAAATAAGATGGAAATGTATTATCGATATAGTTTTTTATGTAGGCACCATTATTCTGCGGATTTGTTGAGGCAATGAACCTAGTGTTCCAAACATTCTCTAAACCTATGGCTTGAAGCGCAGCATGAAGATTTTGAATAGCAATAATTCCAGGTATATCTTTATTTGTCGGGTCAGCAAATGAAACTGGCGAAGTAATTGGCAGTAAATTCGATGCAGGAATTCCCATACTGGTTTCAATATTGACAAGAATCTGAATCATTTTGGCAACATCAGTTACAGAAAAACCTCCAGCAAGATCAAATTCATTACCAATTCCCCATATTCCGGCAGCTGTATGAGGAGTAGTTCCAGCATTGTAAATTTCAGTTACCATTGCTTTAATATCGGGAGTTACATCTTCTTTCCCTTTATGTAACTTTTCCATGAAAAAATTAGAAATAGGAACAAAAACCTTAATGTTATTAGCCGCACATTCATTTAAAAAAGACATATGTGATCTCTTATATGGTCCTGGTTCTTGGTCAGGAAATGGAGGCACATTCCAATCGTAGAGATGCAAAAAATTCACTTTGAGGTCATTAGCAAAATTAAAAAGATCGCCGCGACCGCCATTTGCTTTTCCCCATATAAGAGGAAATGTAGAATTGGTAAAATCGGTGTCAAAATACTTGTCAGGAGGATTTAACGCGTCATCTGATGGCGCTGGGACATAAGCACTTCCTCGCATAGGAAATAATGCCGAAGCATTTGCAATTTTTGAAAAGTTGTTCATTTTTGTAGTTTTAACGGTTAAAATTGATATTATTCATATTTATTGAAATGTTACTGTATAATGCACCTTATATTTTGGTAAAATTTGGTCTGCATTTCGTATTAATATTTCATTAGAATCAAAGTTATTTCGATAATAAACTGCTCCATAAGAACCACTTCCAGATTCATATGTTTTTTGTCCTCTTATAGAATCATATTTGCTTTCATTGACATTATCCTCGTTTTCGTACCCCACAGGTACAGTAATTTGATTGTTCCCAGGTACGGTTTCTCTTTTTACCATTGAATTATGTGTTTTATGTCTTTCATTGGATCCATCTTTTACCATTTTTTGATTCCCCTCTATGACATCACTGACAATTAGGACGCCTCCTTGTATTGGATCAAGACCACCATAAGTAGCAGCTTTTGCTGCTTGGTCGCTAAAATAGGAACCTCTTCCAAGCGCACCATATCCTTTCTGGGAATCATGTGCACCTATGTCTGGCCTGTAACCACCACCAACTACTAAATTGGTAACAGCATCTCCATGTCCTGCATATAATTCTCTTGAAGTCTTTCCGGGTTTATGCAGTCCATTAAATTTTGCGTTTTGAAATGCAGTTTTTCTAACGTTTGGGTTGATAATTCTAAATACTTGTTGAACCTCTATTGTAAAAGATCTTCCGCCTCCACCACCTAATATGGCACTTTTGCCCGCCCATAGTTTTCCCAAAAAACCATTTGCTCCCATAATACCTTTCATAAGTGGCTGAGTTTCATGAAATGCATCTGTTTTATAAGGTTTAGTTCTAACGTTTTTTTCTATTTTTCCTTTAACTTGATTAAATTCGTGACTTCCGTTAGGTACAAGTGCCAACTGCCCCTTACCAGATGTATTAGCTTTTGCTTGTTTTTCTGCTATTTTTTTATTTCGAATAGTTGGGTCATTCCAATTTTTAATTTCGTTAGCCTGTTGATTATTACGTTTCTTTCTTTTTAGCTGAACTATAGGTCTAGTATGGGTAATAAGCCTATTTTCGTATTCTTTCGATTTCATCTGTAAAGCCTTTGCCCCCATAACATCAGCTTCATTTTCCAAACCTTCATCATCATTTACATTTACCTTGCCTTTCATTTGTAAAGTAGGTTTTACGCGCCCTTGTTTTTGCTGTACAACATGCCAAGCTTCATGTGGCAAATGTTTTTCTTGCCCTGACGCGATATGAATATCTGCTCCTTGCGCATAAGCGTGCGCATTAAGCTGTTCCGGTTTGTCTGAGTTATAATGAACTTTTACATCATCCATAGAATGACCAGAAAGGTTTTCTATTCCTGATTTTAAATTTTCAGGCAAACCGGTATTGTTTGCTTTTCTTTGTAAAACAGAAACAGGGCGATTGTCCGTAAGTTCTCTTGTCTTATTTTGAACAATTTTTTCGTCGGAGCTATTTGCAGCAAATTGCATTTTTGTTTTATCAGTTGAATATTCCATAAGAACTAATTTTAAATATTATTAGTTATTTTTAGATCTAAATGCTTTATTTTCTTTTTTTACTTGGTCTGCGCATATAGTTTTTTGGAAGTGTTTTTCTATGCAGAGCATGATATTTTTTAAAACCAGTTGCACCAACATGTGCTCGGTTTCCTCGAGAAGTATTACAGGTTCCACAAAATACCCTGCCATTTCTCATGTTGTTTCTTCCTCCTTTTGAAGCGGGTTGTATATGATCAATGTGAAACTGTCCATCGCCCATTCTTCTGCCTTGAAATGTTGCATAATGTACCTGTGAATGCTGAAATCCGCAGTAATCACAAGTATGAAATCCGTCATTTTTCTTTTTATTTGCAGCTAATTTTTTTGCTCTTTGCTTTTTGTCAAATTTTATTAGCTGTACTGTATTAGAATTGAAATTAGCAATAGCCTGATTAGATTTTAATTGTCTAACTGGAATATTATTATTTCTTAAAGTTGAAGTTGAAACGCGATTATCAATTAGCTGATAAGTATTTTTGGTACTGCTGCTATTTGTCAGATGGCTTGCTGCATCCTGAAAATCATTTTCTGTCGAAACTTTGCTATAAGTATTCATGATTCTTTTTTTATACGTTTATGCTTTCTATTAAATAGCCTTTATAATCTTTCGCAAAAAAGCAAAATTTCTAACCTCGAAAAGGCGTAACTTCAACTGGGCCAACACCCCCTAAATAATTAATCGCCGAACAAAAAGGATGATTGTGAATCCTATTTTTTAAATGCTCTAAATCTCGATCAAAATAGGGTAGTTCCACTTTTTCTCCGGTAATCATTTTTATCAGATGATCATTTTCTAAAGGATAAATTTTAAATAACGGTTTTCTTGCGGCGTAGAAAAGATTTTCGTCATCAGCTATTATAGAAACCTCGCCACGGTTTTCTTTTAGTTTTTGAGGATTCGTTTTTAATAAGTTAACGATCTGATTTTCAATTTTAGTAACCATTTCTTCTACACTTTTTTCGGTAGTTTGTACAACCAAATAAAGATTTTGGCTTGTAATAAGATATCCGTTAATATAAAAGAAAATCTTGTCGTGGAAATCATTCAAAGCCAATGCAATTATGGTATTCACATAGTTGAAATCAAAATGTTTTTTCCAGTTTCCAATTTTAAGTTTCACTTTATGACGGTGTAATTGAGGCGCGGCAATGGCAACTTTTTTTATGTTTTCATTCTTTTTCATAACGTCAATTCATTTGAGTAACCACAAGTGTTTTGTTCTCTTTTTTAAATTCACGTCTAATCCCTTCCAATAAATCGTGCTGACTGACAACTGTTTCATTTCTCTGAATGGCAGCCAGAGCGCAAAATCGCAACACATTGATAATTGCTCCACCAGCAAGTTCATACTCTTCGGCAATGCTTTCTATGTCAATATCTGGACTTAGTTTACATTTTCCTGAAAATGCTTTTTCCCATAAAAGAATCCTTTCCTCTGCGGTTGGCATCGTAAAATGAATCATGGATTGAAATCTTCTGGAGAAAGCTTCATCCATATTTTCTTTTAAATTGGATGCTAGAATAACCACTCCTGGAAAATCTTCAATTCTTTGCAGTAAATATCCCGTTTGCTGATTGGCGTGCCGATCGTTTGAAGAAGAAGCATTTGTCCTTTTTCCGAAAAGCGCATCGGCTTCGTCAAAAAATAAAATCCAGTCCTTGTGTTGTGCAACATCAAATATTTTAGACAGATTTTTTTCTGTTTCACCAATATATTTAGAAACAATCATAGAAAGATCAACCCTGAAAACTTCTCTGTTGGTACTTTTTCCAAGTAAAGTTGCAGTAAGCGTTTTACCAGTGCCTGGAGGTCCGTAAAAAAGGGTTCGATATCCAGGTTTTATTTTATTCTCCAAACCCCATTCTGTCATAAGAGTATCACCATGATTTAGCCAAGCGTTAATCTCCATAACTTGATTCATGACATGTTCTTCTAGAACCAAATCGTCCCAGTTTAATTTGGTCGAAATTTGTTGTGCAGGAAACGAAATACTGTGTTCCAATTTGGGTAAAGTTCCTGTAATAAAAAAGTTCAGCCAACGCTCATTAATCGAAAGGACTTGATTCAAAATAGGAACATTAGATTCGTTATTTTCTAAAACCAAAACCTGTTCTTTTGAAAGTATATTTGTAGTATTCAGAATTTGAAGCACTTCTATTCTTAATTCAGGATTTACAGCGGTAATTAAAAAAGATAAGGTTTGACCTGTAGGCAAAAAACCGCTATGATTTTTATTGATAACTCCGCCAAATTCAGTAAATCCGCGATCGTACATCGCATTTTTACTAAAGAAAATATCCAGAACTTCGGGTTTAATCTGAGGTGCGAGAATTAAGGCAAGACAAAGCCTTTCGTAAAGATTCAAATCCCATTCGGTTATTTTTTTGTAATAAACACAATTTTCAGTTTCTGCATCAGTTTCTGGTAGCGGAATATCCTGCCAGCGGTTTTCATGTCCATCCTGAAGCAGATAACTGCAAATAACCTGATCGATTACCTTTTGCAGCCAATCCATTTCATTATACAAAGAGACAATATTGGGATTAGTTTCCATAAGCTCCAAATAATTTTTCTACATCGTCCAGATTTGCGTCAGCCCATTTGAAATAAAGCAAAGCCGTATTAGGATTTAACTCATTGCATTGCATCATATCCAAATAAAAACCTTGAGCATTTTGCATGATCATTTGCGTGTTATAATCTGCATCATTATGAAAATTTGAATCAAAAAAAGAATCTGCCCATTCGCTTGTATTGTTCTCTTTGGCAATAAAATCGGTAATGAAATAAGACAATTTTTCGTCTTGCACGACCAATTTTTTGGCTTTGAAATAAGCAGGTTTTCTCTTAGTTTCTCGGTGGTAATATTCGATATCTTTAGACTGAATGGTTTTAGTATTTTCATGTCCGAAAATATCAGACAATCCAAAATTTTCAGCCTCACAAGCCAATTCTAGTTCGGCATTTGCTTCGCCAGCTATGGCCAGAGTTGTATTTTTTGCGGTTGCACTTTCTGTTACAACATAAAGTTCCCTAAAGGAGTATAAGGTTTGTGTGAGCTTTATAATTAATTGCTGCTGTATTTCATTCCAATTATTAATTTTTACAGATTCAGGTTCTTCGGCTTTAAAAATGAAGCTTCCTTTATTAGCAAAAGCCAATATTTGTTTGCTAAATTCAAAATTGCCGTCAATAGAACCATGCGCGTGTGATCGTCCTGAATAAGGTTTTGAAATTCCATCACTAAAATTCCAATTGGCATCATTTAAGGCAATTACTCCGCTTATATCAGCATCGTGACGCGATATAATGCCATTGCGATAAATGTTTCCAAGAAGAATAATTTCGCCGTTTTTAATCTGAAAATAATCGCCAGGAAAAAGACTTTTATTTAACGGTTTGGTGGGCAGAAATCCTCCAGTTTTGAGATAAAAATGCCTATAAAAATTCTTATTAGTATGATCCATAACCTTAAAAATTATTGATTAAAGTCCACTGAATGCAGTAAGCAAACAGTGGACAATTTAATTGATCTTAAGATGCATAAGCCGCAGCAGTTGCCGCAGCTAAGCTAGATTGAAGTGATTGCAGCTTGATTTGCGCTTTGTTTAAATTGGCAGTTGCAATGCTCAATTGTCTTCCCGTTTCGTCATTTGCAGTATTGGCTTTATCATAAGAAATCTGAGCGTTTTTATACGCATTGTATATTAAGGCTCTTATAGAAGTCTTGTCTGAAGGCTGAACTGATAAAGGCGCGTCTAAAGATTTTTCATCTGTTAAAGTCAGATACAATTTTGTTGCTTGTTTGCTTTCTAAAGTAATTGCCGCTTCAGATTCCAGAACAGAAGCTTCTGCAGCCAATGTAGATTTTAAGGCAACTAGCGTAAGAGCAACTGCATTATTAGCGTCTGTACCCGCGCTATTTATTCTAGCGATTAAATCATCAGAAATTAACGGATTAAGTGCTTTTTTGCGAATAACTAGAATAGACAGTTTATTAATTATTTCTACAGAATAAATTAATTTGCTGATCAAGTCACTGATGCTTTTGCTAACTGTTGTTGAGTCTTCTGTTGCATAGGCTGTTTTTGAAAAAGCAACTCTTGAATTGAGAGCTAAGTCGTAAGCATTTTGAATAACTTGATCGATCAAGTTTTTGTTGCTTAATGCATGCGTACGATTGCTTTCAGAAACTAATAAATAACCTTGATATCGGGTTGCTTTTTCATTCAGCGAATTTACAATTGTCTGTTGCTGCTGCACAATCGCTGTTGCATCAACTACTTGATTTTTTAGCAAATCTAGCTCGGCTTTTTTCTTTTCTGTAATTCCGTATTTCTGTAAACTTGGTCTTAACGGAGTTAATGATATAGTATCCATATAGTTGAGGTATTAATTAGTTTGTGATTTCAGATTTTGGTTTTGTAGAATAAGGTATTGGCGGTGTGTTTTGCCAATCAGAAAGACTATTTTTATATCTGGTTTTTAAAATCTCACTGCCTTTGTAATAAGACAAAATAACAGGAATGTAATTTTTATCTTCAATTAGCGGATTTCCAAAATTATCTGTAGTGGTGCCATCAATATGCACTTCAAATTCTGGACTTGAAGTTGTTTTATGTTTGGCACTTGTAAAGTTTCCTGCCGGAATGTTTTCTGCTAAATTTAAATTGAAGAAAAAGGCGTTGGTGTTTTTAACTGGTTTAGGAGATTTATCTTTAACTTCTTTCAGTTTAGCGTTCAAATCTGTCAATTGCCCTTTTGCAATGCGTAATTTCTCTTTAGCTTCAGCTAGTGCACTTTTCAGACTATTGTTTTTCTGTTTGTCTTGATCAGGATCTTTACTGTTTTTAGCGGTTTCGGCATTTGCTTGAGCAGAACTATTTAAGATTTCTATCTCTTCGGTAAGCGCTTTAACTTCAGCATCTACAGTTTTAATTTCCTCATCTAGCTCCATGGTTTCAATTTTAGATTCCAAAGTCTGTAAATCCTCATTTGTAGAAAGATTATCAGTATCGGTATAAGGCAAGAAGAAACATCTGTAATCAATTTCACTTGTTTTTAATTCTTCTTTCTCAACATTAAAAGTGATTTTAGATAAATCTTCAGAATGTTTTCTAGAAGTGCCAATATCTTTCGCACTTTTTAAAGTATAGACTAACGAAAATATTTCAGAAGGTGCAGATAGATATTCATCAAACGTATTGATTTCTTTCTTGTAAGATTCAGTAAACATTATTAAAAGAAAAGCAACATAATTTTCGCCAAGCACTAGAGGTTCATTATCTGCATCTCTCAAAGATTTATAAGCGATAGATGTGCTGTATTTTCCTTTATCATCTGGTTTTTGCGCCGCAGGAATACTTTTGCATTGATCGGGATTGCCCACCAAATCTTCTGCCGTAGAAGCATTAAAAAATGATTTCTTACTGTCTTTTACCAAAATGATATTGTAGCTTAAAACTGGATTTGCTAATCCTTTATTTTGAGTTGCAGGATCTCTATCTTCGGGAGTAAAAGGACTTTTGTAAGCATCAAATGAAACCGTAAAACTGCCTGCTGCAGGATCAAAATTTGTAGGAACTTCAACAATCAAAGCCTGATTAAATTGTTCGTTGTTATACGTATAGGCTTTCTTTGAAGCGTTATATTCTACCTCACAACATTTTATGGCTCCTTCTGCAGCTCTTGTAGCAATACTTGCTTTCGCTCTTGTATCGTTATCTACGGTTAGTACTGCAGTAGTTGCTGTTAAATCTGAAGTGGTTACCTGCAATAAATTATTGACAGAAGAGTTAGTCAGCTTAGCTCCGTCTGCCACAACAGAAGTTGAAACTTCAGAAATCGATGCTGTAGCTTCCATAGCATATTGCGAAGTAAGCTCTGCATTATAGGCTGTTTTATTAATCAGATTATAAGCCTCAAGCGTTTGCTGATAAATTTGAGTTCCATAATCGGCAGCATTTACAATACTGTAAATACTTCCAATATCGCTAGCCAAACGCACAATAGAATTTGAGGCAATTTGTATATTCGATGCGCAAACCGCCATATTGGTAACGGCTTGTGTTACATACGTTTTTTGCTGATTGGCAGATAGTAATAAGTTGTCTGCCATATTCTTATTCGTAACCACAACATTATTTATATGTTGCTGTTCTTTGTACAATTTTGCTGTTGCATCGAGTTTTTCCTGCGCAACAATCTCAGCTCCTTCAGCATAATAAAGAGTAAACATTGAAGTGCTCAATTGTGAACTCAATTGTTTTTTGGTCATTTCCTGACTTTCTAATGAAGACAATACACTAGAATGCAGATTTTCATTGTAACTGTTCATAATAGTTCTTTTAGTTGATTAATTTATATTTCAATATTGTATTCAAGGTTCTTATTTGGATAATTGGTTTTTAGAATACTTTTTTAATAAGGCCAAATGACATGCAAAGGCTTATCCATCCAATGGTATTTCATAATCGAAAAAGCAAAAGGAGATCTGTTAATCAATATATCATAAGCTCTTCTCTCTACCGTGAGTTCCCATTTATCTTCTAGTTCTACCAGAATTCCGTCGCGTACAAGCCAGTTGCCGCGAAAACCGTCTACGGAGCAATCTCCAATTTCTGGCCAATGCGAAATCGCCGCTTGTATCAAACCCTTTATCAATTGTTTTTCCTGATCAGTGATATCAATAAAATCAGGCACAGTATCGGCTAAAGGCAAACCGCACAAAACTTTGTTTAGCGGCAAATAAACCTCTTCCGTTTCCTGCATTCCTGTAATTAGATATTGCAAGTATTGTACAGCTCTAACTTGATGTTCGTTGCTTATAAATTTTCTTTCAGAAGTTAGGCTCAATCGTTCAAACAGCATCGCGATATAATCGTTTAAGAGTACAATTCCTGCGTTTCTAACAGGAATTCCTTGTTTAGGGCTGTTTTTTGGGTTTTCTTTAGTTTTATTATGTTCCATTTTCGAAATTATTTCAGTTTGTTTTAAGACGGTTGAGGTTTGCTTTTCGGCTCTTAGAATTTCTTTGAAACCGAGCTGTAAAGCGGGAGGAAATTGATAGATATATTTTTTCATATCGGCCAAAAAGCTTTTTTTTGAGATTCCTTTTTTGGTTACAACTTCCCAGATTAATTCATTCCAGATTTTGTCTATTGCAATAAGTCTCCAATTGTCGTTGGTTACAGCCTTTAAGAGCTTTCGCAATAAGAGATGCTGCATTTCTTTAGCAGCCAATCCTTTTATTTTAACATTGCCCAAAACTTGATTGAATTTTTCCAAAATCCGTAAAGACAATTCTTTGTTTTTATCCAATTGACTAACCGCATTGCATAAATGATGAAAGTTAATATTTCGGCAAAGCCAATCAATTTGAGCTTCAGGAATAAATTCTTTTTTTATTATTCTAAAGAAAATCTTTGGCTCTTTTACCATAATGGCGTTCAGAATGTCTTTAATCTCAATGGTTTTAGAAATGCTGAAAGCAGATGAAACTTGTCTTTCTATAAGGATTGATGAAATCCATTTGTATTTCTCTTTTTCAGATAAACTCTCGATTTCAAAAAGCAAATCTGCGCTAATTGATTCTGCAGTTTCATTAGAAACTATAGAATCAGAAATGCCATTGTTTTCTAAAAAAGACATAAAATCTGGTGCTGAATTGGCATATTCAAAAGATTTTGTTTCGTTTTGAAGCTGTATTTTTTCCTTCGCGACATTCTTTTTTAAATACAATTTGAGTTCTTTCTGAAGCAGTTTATCAAATAAAACTTCATTGCCTTTGTAAGCAGAATATTTTAAAATCGTGTTCCAGAAAAGTTCATTTAATGCTGCACTAATTTTAGTTTCTGAAACTGATTTTATATTTCGAATTAGGACAGAAGCAGTTTTCTGAATCCAGTTCTTCTTCAGCGCAACTGCATTTGTCAAGAAATAAAGCAATATGTTTTCACTTTCTTTTTTGTCTTGTTTTCGGAGTAAAACAAATCCTGCATCATTAAAATTAGCACTCAATAATTGTGCTAATTCCTGCTGATCTTGCTTTGACGTATTTTGAATGAGCAAGGCAAGCGCAACGGGATCTATAGATTTTGTGTTTTTTAACTGGTTTAAAAAGGTCTTTTTAATAGCCACTCCAAAAGATTTAATTCGTTTGGACTGAATCAGTTTTGCGATAAACTGAAAATAATCATCGCGTCTCGTCTCGGTTACTTTTTTGGATAACTGCACAATAATAGTTTCCAGAAACAAAGAGGAGTTATGCTCTGGATGAAACAATATTTCCTGCATTCCAAGAAGCAACAAATCGTCGGTCATTAATTCTTCAGGAAAATCATATTGATCTTTTTCATTTAAAATCTCATACACAACCTGTATCGTTTGTACAAGTTTTGTTTTTTTATAATTGGCTGTTTTTAGCAATAATTGAAGCATTTCTCGATTCAAAACCAACGGAAGTAATTTCCTAAGAATCTCTTTATTTCCGTATGAAAGCATGGCTTCAAAAGCAATTTTAGGATGCAATAAAATAGTTCTAGTCAGCGATCTTTGTAAGTCAATAAAAAAGATACTTTTGGTACTGTTTTTCTGCAATTCTAGTTCTAGTTTCGCTACAAGATTTTTGAAATGAACAGCAGGATAATTAGAATTATTACGGTTTATTTCTTTGCAATAGATAGCATTTAGATTCGTAAAAATAACCGCAGCATTATTGCTTTTTATCGCCGCAGGAATTTTAGCATTGGTAAACAGGGCCAATAAATGCTCATGGCTAAGATTATTTTTTTTTCTTAATTCTTTAATGCAAAATAGCAGAAAAGCAGTATTGTCTGTATTTTTATTTTGGATGAGAAATAGAATTCCAATTTGCCATAAAGCCTTACGGTTTGTTTTTAGTTTAAAAGTCTGGCTCAATTGGTTTAGATAAATAATAGATTCTGTATGAAGCTGCGATGGAGTAGTATCCAGTTTTGAATACAGTATTTTTATCGAAGTTTCATTTAAATCAAGGAGCAGCGAAACAAGCAAACTCTCATCTTTAAAAATGGGCTGAAGCAGCGTATTAAATTTTGTTTTATTCTCGCTATTCAATACCATTATCAATTCGTTTAAATTGTCTTTGTCGGCTTTAAATCTTCTATTGCCTTTATTTTTCAATAATTGCTCTAATAGACTCCAATAATTTGTAGCAGTTTCAAGCTTATAATTCTCGCTTTTTTGGGTTTCATATTCCTGCGTTAGTATTTTAAGACAAGCAATAAAATCGTTGTTCTGCGATGTTTTATCAGAGAGTTTTACAATCGTATTTTCGATTAGAATAATAAGTTCGGCATAAGCAATATTGTAATGATTGGCCATTTGCAGAATACTGCTTTTCATGAAAGCCAGTTTATTAAAAAGCGTTCCGCGTTCGAGCAGCAAAAAGTTCAGAATAAAGAACCATAGATTCTTTTTGAAACTTGCCGTACTCGTTTGGATAATCGTTTCTTTAACCTGAATATTAACCATCGTTGCGCTAAACTCAATAATAGAACTACTATTATTAGGTTCGAGCGAGGCGATTATTTTAGTGATGTTTTTTTCGTCAAACTGCCATGCAATTCGTTTTCTCACTTCCTCATGAGACATTCCCGTTTTTTTAATAATCGCAATAACCTCAGCGAGATTGTTCTGAAGCAATTCTGCCATAATCTGGTTGACAGAACCTTCTTTGTTCTGATAATTCCATGGTAAATAGCCTTCTAGCAAAAAGACCGAAAGATTTTCTAGAATTGATTTTTCTTTATTGTAAACCGCAATTCCGTTTTGCTTCTGATTGTTTTGATACAGAATTAATTCGGCTATTTTTTCTCTTAACAGATTGCGTATTTTTCGGCTAAGATCAAACTCCAGATCACCATAATCGCAGGCGCCAAGATCAAGTTCAAGCAATTCAATTCTCCAGCTTTGTTCCTGCGGGCATAATTCGTCAAAAATAGAGGTAACTTCTCTAGGCAACGAAATTTTGCTCCAAGCGCTTAAACGCTCCTGAAGTCTGTAACCTTCTTTCTTTTGATCGAAAGTGGTGTCCCATTTTAGACTTGATACAATATGGCTATTTATTTCTTCCATTTTTTGCTTCTAAAATTGAGGTTAGACTATGGACTAAATTGACAGCATATTGCTCTGGGTTTGAAGTTGCTTCTGTTTTGGTGCGATGTGCATCCAACACATTTTTGAAGCGTAAACTCTCATGCAAACTATAGTAATTCGATGTAAAACTTTCAAGTTCTTGAAACTGAACAAACAAATATTCAGATTGTATATTCGCCGGAATACTAACCGCAAGAAACTGTTCTAAACGTCTTTCGAATTGGGGAGTTTGCAACTCGGGAATAAAATCTGGAAATAACAGAATCGCATTTTTCTTAAAAAGTGCATCGTTGATTGTTATGGTTCCGTTTCCAGAAGAAACGGTGATACGAAATGAATAATCAGAGAATTTACTTTTTGTATACTCTGTGGCTATTGCGCTTTGAGAATTGTCAGTAACAAAAGCATATTTCTCATTAGAAAATTCCAACTGGCCTTTTAAAAGCTGAGAATCCAAAACGGTTTGACTTTCCGTATTTAAAAGATGATTTATATTGGCAATGGTTTGAAAATCTGTATTTTGTATTTGATAAAAAGAATTGTCACTTTGTTTTACAATTTCAAGATTATATTTTAATTGACTTAAAAGAATAGAGGTTTCAATAAAAAAACTACCTTTTCTATTTTCTTTAAGCCAATATACTTTTTGTATGGTTTTATTGCTATTCAATTGATCTTCGATAGAATTTTGTGAAGCTTCAAATTGTGTTATAATAAAATTGGTGTATATATTTTTTAATCCGAAAAGTAAATTCAGTTTTAATTCTAAACCAGAAAAATTATTGAAATCTGTTTTGCTTAGTTTCTCTTTTTTATTGATTTTATTAGATTGAAGAACAAAATCAGACGTGTTTTCGCTAATATGCTCAAAATGCTCCTTTTTAATGTTTAGCAAATGAGCCTCTGCGGTTTGATTAATTTTTGAAGCCGTTAGAATATTGTAACCTTTAAAACGGTTGTACGATAATAAATCAAGATTTTGTAAATACAAACTCTTTATAATGATCTGATCTTTTTTCTTGTTTCCGGTATAGATCGTATCATGAATGATGGCATCAATTACTTTTGGCGATTCGCCGTGTCTGGCAAGCAAATGATCTAGTATTTTGTTTCGTCTTTCGAAGTTAACATCTTCTTCTTCCATGATTTTCATCATTCCAAAGATGTAGGCATTATAAGGATCCTGCTGATATTCTCGCCAACTTTTTTCTTTCAGTTCCTTTTTGGTTTCGTCGCCATTGCTGTATTCAAAAATGGCATTATTTTTCAATAAAGGTTTGATATGAGGAATACTATACAAAGATTGATAGAAATAGCTAGGAGAGAACATTTTGTACGGAACAGGATATTCCAAATGCTTTTTCTCGTATGTATCTTTTAGTGCATAAAAAGCGTCGTTGTCTGATGGCGCTCCGCATACCGAATTGGTGAAAGAAAATAGTTTGGGAACATTGGCTAATTGCGAAAACTGATTGGCCAAAACCTGATCAAATAAAGTCAAATAGCCTTTTAACTGACGCGATTGTGCCACTTGAACGGGTAAAGAATCGTCTTCGATTTTATCGTCGCCAATGCCATATTGTTGCGGAAATGTATTTTGAATGGAGTAATAACTATTTATATCTCTAAAACTGCTTTTGGGCAACTTTATAGTCGGTTTGTTGTTTAAGCTCGTTACATTATCCTGATATTGGCCAATATTGATTTGCAACGGACCAAAGGCATCTGCAACTATTTCTTTTCCGTTAGAATTTAATGTTAGTTTTTTCTCTTTATAAGAATTTATAATATCAACAAACAATAATTGGCTTTGTGCTGATTGCAATGCTTGAACATTATTGGTATTTTGATAAAGCTGGATTCCCGAAACCGAAATAACGCCAGTTACAGACTCCATTACAGGAATTAAATCAATAGCTTTTATGGTATCTTTTTTATCTGCTAAGGAATCGTCAGAAATCCAGCCGTTTTTAAGATATGGACCATCATATATTGTAGCAGCATCATATCCGTCTTCTTTCATAGTATCATAATTCACCTGATCTATTTTCGGAAAAATATAATTGCGAATTTTATTTTGAAGTTCTAATAAAACAGCATGTTCATCTGCACTTTTCTCGAGTTCTATATTTCCGCCAATCCAGCAATTTTGCAGTTGCAATGCAATTGGCATATTAAAAAGTTCGCCAATATTTCGACTCTGATTGAGGCAGTAATAAACCGACTTGCAAATGTTATTGCATTTAATATCATCGGTAATATCTGGATTGATGTAAAGATAAATTTGATAAACTCTACTAAATGCCAAAAGATTCTGATTGTAAGGTGCGATTACAACATTGTAAACTTCGTCGATACCGTCTATAATGTATTTTTTGTAATCGTTAATGGTATATGGCGCCGTAGTAAGAATTTTATAAGGCATATAAAACTGATTTTCAATTTCCATTTTTCCTGTAGAATCGGTTAAAATATCGGGAATCGAAAAATCGGTACAATAACCTAATTCGGTCATGGCATAACAAACCTGATCTAGAATTGTCATTCCAGGATCGCTCGGGTTAAAGTTGGTCCATTCATTGCCAATGTGATTTTGGATATAATCAATAGCTTCGTCTTTCAGGAAGTTAAAGTCCTGATGCGGCGGAAGCTGAATTTTTGTTATTTGATTATTAGTATCCATTTCTATTTGGTTATGAAATATTATGATGGGGTGCCGAAACTAAAAGTGTCATCGAATCGTTTGGCATTAAGTTTTCCTCTTCGCTTTTTAAAACAGTTTGCAAGCCCGTAACCGGATCAATGTTGTAGCTCGAAAAAGTTACTTTCTCTACCGTAAGAACTCCTTTTATATTTTGCACAAATGTTTTCACTTTGGCATCTATAAGCGGTTTGCCAATTTCTATTTCAGAAGGGCAGTTCGTAATCCAAGGCGATAAATACTTTTTTAGAGCAAGATTTACATTCTTTGTTACCAAGGTGGTCTGGTAGTTTGGATCTACTTGAATATTGATGTTAATGGTAACGTATTCTAGATCAAAATTGGAAACGTTTAGTTGGGTAAATGGAGATGAATTGGCGCTTAAAAACTTTTGCACCTCAATTTCGAGAGCATTTGTCACCAAAGGTGTAAAGGCATTTGAATCGCTATCTGATGCTATTTTTTTTACCAAATAAACATTGGTGATGTTATTGCTTTCGTCAGTCACTACTTTTGAATAATAGACCGTATCAAACTTTTCGGCAATGAGCGTATAATAATCGGATGCTGTGCTGGCTCTATTTTTGGTTTTTATGCTATTGCTTACTCTTTTATTTCGATCTATTTTGTCTTCGGCAGCTTTTCCTCCAAAAGAAGCAAAAGGCTGTATGATAGTACCTATTTCTGGAATCTTAATTTCTGGTTTAGTAATTACATTGGCATCAATTTTCGGACTTTGCGTATCGGTTAGAAACGTCGTTCCAGTTCTTTGCACGATAAAACCATTGGTCTGCATAAAGGTAGTTTTAGAAAATGATTTAAGGTTGCCAACAGCCGCAATAGAAATCCAGTTTTTGTTTCCTGGCATTATACTGCTATTGTTATTGCAATCTGCAGGAATCGGAATTTCTACAATTCCAGAACATCTAAATTGGCTGGTTTGATCCGATAATGGTTTTATATTTTTCCAGCCCAAATCGCTTAAATAGTAATACATAATCTTATTTTGATCGGTAAGCGCGGTTGAATTTCTAGCCAATTCAAAATAGAGGTTTAAAGTGCTGTTGCAAATCAAATTATCGAGTTCTATAAATAAGGCTCCGTTATGGTCAAAAGACGGATAAAGCGGAAAACCTTTTACTGCATCGCTTTCAGAACTTCCAATGATTTCGGTGTTGAATACATTCGTTTCAGTTTTGTCTGCCGTTTCACTATCAAAAACGGTATAGTTTGAAAATGGAGCATAAATAAAATATTGAAACGGATAATCTCCCGCTGTACCATCAAGATTGTAGGTTACGCTTGCATCATATTGAGCAGAAAAAGTCTGTATTTTTGGAACAAATGGAAGATTGGCTGCAGGAATAAAATCATCTTGTTTGTGTGCAACTTTATACCCGTTTTGCAAGGCGATGCTAGCGACAACATTGGCATACAATTCGGAACCAAAACCATATTGTGGACTTTTTAAAGTCATTTTTATAAATCCTGATGTGCTTTCTTCAGAATATTTTAAAGGCTCTTTTTGAATGTTTGGATTGGGATGCCATAATTTTACATCAGGTTTAGTCGAAACAGGTTTAGAATATATATAATCACTGTTAGAGGTGCTAAGAACATTATTAGGAGGAACTACGGGCAAAGTGTCGAATAAATTAACCGGTTGCGAAACTTCATCAGTTGGAATGAAAACTTGGTCATTTTTGGTTCTCAAAATTTTAGTCATTTTTATGCCTTGCCATGATTTGTCTTGCATAATGTTGAAGCATACCATAAAATTGGCATTGGAGAATTCTTTAACGAATGCAATATTTTGATGTTTACGAGGAAAAGCGATTCGATACGCTTTTACAACCGAATTGTCTCCTTTTTTTGGAGGATGTAAATAATCATTATATTCTTTGTAGTAAATTTCAAAATTGGCAGGTCTTTTATCCCAATCGATCTGTATTGTGAAACTGTCCAAAGGTTTGCTCAAGATTTCATTATTTCCGATGATAAAGTTGGCATTAACCAACGGAATTGGTCCAAAAGGAGGGAAGGGACTTTTCGTGCTTAATTCCCCATAATCATTATACAATTGAAAAGTTTTGACTCCTTCTACTTTTAAGGCAATAGTGATCGATGTCACTTTAGGAGGATCCTGCGGATTAGGAACATTTTGAAACAACACTTTCATCATAGGCCAATCGCTTTTTAATCCGTCTGGATTAACCAGAAACGGCTCGATTGCTACTACACTTGGATCAAGGATTATAGCAATTGCAATTGCGTTTTGTTTCGTAGCATCGATTGTAAAATTGGAAGGAGCTAAATTCAGTTGTAGCCAATTCTTTTGTGTGCTCAAAAAATAATTGGCTTCTTGGAGGATTTTTAAATCGATCTGAGAAGCAAATTCTAATGTTACTGTTATGATTCTTGTCCCTTCGCGCAATAATAGCATTGGCGAAGCAAATGCAACTCCAATTAATGACGGATTTAGAGAATCGTCGTCTGAGCCAAAAGTCTCCCAACTGATGGCTTTATTTTCTGGATCTAATTGAATTTCGGTTGGTTTTACAATGGTTTGCAAATTGTAAGACGCATTGTTTTTATCCTGATACGAAAGCTTATGAACACTTGCAATTGTGGCAGGATTGAGATTTACATTTTTTTTAGAAGCAAATAGAATAGGATTCTTCTGGGCATCGACTCCCGCATTAAATAAAATACCCGCAGGCAGAGTATAAACAGATGTTGGTTTTGTTAGTGTTGCACACAAAAACGCCTGATCTGCCACTGCTGGCAATTTGGTTTGTTTCAGGATATTTTTATAATAAAAATCAAGATGCTTCTCAGAAAGTCCGTTTAATTGATCTTGCTGAATTTTGAGAATATTTACAAATGAGCGCAACAAAACAGTATCTGGAAAATGCCCTTTTTTGAGGTTTAATTTCTGGTATTCTTTTGCGGCGTGATGAATGATGGTTTCTAAAAACTGAAATAATTTATCGCCAATTTTGGTTAGAATAGCTAAGCTTGCCTTTAGTACAGCCCTTATTTCATCCAAAATAGGATGTTCTTTTTCAAAACCAAAAACCTGCCAAAATGGGATTTTATCTTTATTGATGTACCAGATATTCTTATCAAAAGATTTAAACTCGTCCCAAGGAACAGAAGTGAGAATTATATTCTCGACAGATAGTTTTAACAGATATTGTCTATAAGATTGAATAGCCCAAAAATCTATGCTCAATCTGTTTTTTACTTCTTGCAGTATATACGTTTTGAGATCATATACCTCACTGTTTTTTAGCATATGATGCGTCCAGCGTTCTATAATTTGATAAATAGCCGTAATGCGATCAAACAAGTTGTTTAAAGCTCGCGTGTTGATTATTATGCTGTTTTTGTTTTCAAGCAATCGTTGAATTTCTAAACAGCCATTTTTATAATCAGCGAACAGTTTTTTGTAATTTGTTTTCGAAATGGAAGCCATCAGAAAAACGGGATCTTTCAGTAAAAACGGACTCCAGTTTCCTTCTATAGCATTACTGTCATTATAGAAATTGATCAATTTGCTAAATTCTGTCAAAAAGTACAGCCAATCCTGCTCGGTTCTTCCGTCTATTAAATACGGATTCGGAACGAGTGCTTCGTTGAGAGAATTTATAGCGCTATTTTGATCAATTAAAATCATTTTTTTCGATCTAAGTTGGTTCCTTCTTTTAAATAAAATGGGAACACATAATTGTGTCTTGTATTGGTTTTAGAATAGATGTAACTAATCAGTATTTCGATTGTTCCGTTTACGATATCTGTTGATGCGACTCTCACGTCTTGAACCAATATTCTGGGTTCATATCGTAATAAAGCAAACTTGATCGTTTCTATGATTTCGCCTTTAAGCGTACTATCAATTTTTTTAAACATAAATTGCTGTATTCCAGAACCAAATTCGGCTTCAAGCGTACGCTCGCCTTTGCGTGTGTTTAGAATGACATTGATAGACTCGTTAATGTTGGTTTCATTTGCAGACAAATTCAGCTGGTGATTATCTGCAGAGAATGAAACAGGAAACGCCCATCCTGAACCTAAAAAAGCGGAATCATTATGTGCTATATTATCCACCGATCATCACATTAAATGCTCCAAGAACAATTGATCCTCCATGAGCGGTTGAATCTCCCATTCTTGCGGCGGGCATACCACATATCATAACCGTTGCAGATCCTTTTACAATAGAATCTGGAGGCCCTACACAAACTAGCATGTCGCCAACTCTGGCAGCTGGTAATCCTACTATTAAAACTGTTGGCGCGCCCGGCCCAACTATTGGTCCTCCTACATGCGGAATTGGTGGCACTCCCGGTGTAACCATCGGACATTGATGAAAATCTGTAAGTCTTGCTGCTGGTGGCATAATTTTTAATTGTTAGTTGTGAATTGTTAGTTGTGAATTGTTAGTTGTGAATTGTGAATTGTGAAATTTTAATTGTCAATAGTTTGGTTGGTTAATCGATGCTGTAGACAGCTTTGTCAAAGTTTAAATCGCAGTAATTATCAATTAACAATTAACCATTTATAATTAATCATTAGTTAATCATTACCATTGCGCCTTTCAGCGTCAATTGCATTCCTCCGGAGACTTGTGCCATTTGACCGCCTTGGGCGCTGTATTGCATATCTGCATTTTCTTTGATGTTGAGACCTTTTATTGAGACATCTCCGCCACTTGACTGTATGTTAACACCTTGATTTCCTTTGATGGTCACATTTTGATTGGCTGAGATATTGATGTTTTTCTGACTCGATAAATCGATACCACTGCTTGACATTACGATGCTATTATTGTTTTCGTCCTGAATCGTAATTTTCTTGTCTTTATCGCTAATAATGATCGTGTTTTTGTTGGGTGTTGCAACAGTCCAAACTTTGTTTTCATCATTAAACTGTACCGAAATTCCCGATTTAGAAACAATGGCTTTTACCGAATTTTTCTGATTGGGGTCCAAACCCGTAAAAGGTTTTATGCTTGTACTGCTGTAGATACTTCCGAGAATTATGGGATATCGTGGATCTTCATTTATAAAACCCAAAATAACTTCATCTCCAACTTCGGGCATAAAGAAAGCTCCGGCTCCGCTTGTTGAATAGAAATTGGTTAGCCTTGCCCAGATTCCTTCGCCTTTTGGGTCTAGCAAAGGAACATCGACTAAAACTCGGTATTGAGAATCGGGATCTTCATCCATCTTTTTTACGGTTGCGTTAAAAAGCCCCTTTGCACCTGGAACAAGCCCCGAAGCGGGTGGTGCCATAACATCTGGTTCTTCGGTAAACCAAAATGGAGAAAGTCCGAGTGTAACTTCTGAAACCCAATTTCCTTGAGACAAATCATGCACAACTCCGCCAATGAGGTAGTCGCCATTAAAACGATCTCCAATACCGGCAAAAGTCATGTACTTTCCAGGATCAATTAAATTGGTTCCTTGAAATTTAGCTTCGCCCATTATTTTAGCATATTCGCTTTTAATAATTTGCGCTTTAGACCAATTGGTTAAATCAGCACTTTCTAGCGGGGCAGAAGTCTGCAATTGATACGTCGAGAGTCCAATAGCTTCCGATAATTTTTTTGTGGTCAAATTTCCAGCTCCGCTAACATTTGGCGCTGCATTACCGTTTACAACCGCTTGAGTTTTAAAATTCCAGCTATTGGCAGCTACGTTTCCTAATTGTGTCACAGCATTTAATTTGGCATTAAATTCAAGAAGATTATCGCCATAAGTTACCGTAAGCACAGATGTGGTGCTTTTATCAGGAGGAAAAACAGAAACTTTCCCGTTTAAAGTGGTTACGATTAAACCATTTGCCTCGGCTAGAGCCAAAATATAATCCCAATCGGTAGCATAAAATTGCACTTGTTCTGGCCAAACCGTAGTTGTGGCAGTAACATCTGCGCTTAAACCGGAATAGCTTCCAATTATAGAAGATATAATATCGCTGTCTTTCTGTTTAGAAAACGTGAGACTTTTTCTGCCTACAATCATTTTTATGGCATTATCGCGACATTCAATTTCTAGAGCAGATCCTACTAAATTATCAATGCGAATGGTCTGGCTCATGATTAAACCAGAAAAAATAACAGCGTTATTATTGTCATATCCTGCTTCTATGCTAATTGTTGCGCCAGGCACAAAAGTAGAAGAGGAGCTGGCATCAAATTTACCCGTGTTTGGTTCTCCGTCTAGGATTATGATTTTTGCAGATGCAATTCGGTTTACTTTTTTTTCGATGTGAATAGAAAGCACGCTAAGTTCATCGGCTATTGCCGATCCGTTAACTTTAACTGCGAATGTTGCGATTCCGCCACTTTTTATTTCGGTTGAAGCACTCATTAGTTTGAAGGGATTATGGGTGGAAAAATTAATTTGTCGACACCGTTGAGATTTCTGAATTTGTTAAGTTTATTATGTTCTGCAACTTGTATATAAAAGGAATCGTCATTCCAGATTTTCTGGCACAATTGCGGTAAAGACATGCCTTCAGAAACGCTTACAATATGAGTAAGGTCTGGAGATTCTGGAGCATCTGCTCTGGTTACCGTTTTCGGAGAAATATAGCGACTGAACGATAATGATATCTTGGCTCTAAGCGGACTTCCATCTGGTTTAAAAAGAGTGTAAGAGATGTCAATAGAATCGAGAACTCCGTTGAATGTAATATTCTGTCCCCATTGCACTTTTACAAAATTAGGGCGATGTATTTTACCGTTATAAGTATAAATAATCGTTTCTAAAGCGGTTATTTCTTTAGACATATCGGTACGTTTGGCATCTATGATTCCCGTACAGTCTATTACCATTTCAAAACTCAGTTTATCGCTTGGAGTGCTTTTGTATTTTTGCGAAGCCGAACTTGTTGCTGGAGCCTGCTGTTCGTTGTATTCGATGCTTTTTTGTATTTTGATATTATCAGGATTAATCATGAAAGCATATGGATTTCCGGAGAATCTATTCTGAAATTCCTCGTCTGTATATCCCGTAATTTTCATTAATTCTAAACTTGCCATTTGTGTCTTATTTTAAGTTTAAATTTTTTTAAATCCTGGTTGGTCTTTGAAATATTTTCTCTCGCAGATTTTGCAGATCGTGCGGATTTTTTAATACTTTATGCGATAGATGTCGGGAGTGGTTTAACGTTTATAACTATTCTCCTGATTTTTTTCTGCAATTAATCTTTTACATTCTTCCAGCAGCTGTTTTCTCAGAATAGACATTTCTCGTTCTTTGGTTAGCGCCGAATTTTTAGTGTTGTTTGTTACGATTTCTGTTTTAATGACAAGTTCTCTTATTTCGATTGGCATAATGGTTTAGGTAAAAAGTTTATCAAATTTGGTATCCTTAGAAATGTCAAAATAGGTGTAGGCCAGCTCAATAGATTCTATCGCAATATTGCTTTCCTGAGAGTTTAAGTCAGAAACGGCATATTTTACTGGGTAGGCATTGTTAAACGTCCATTGCATGCAGACTACGCCCGAAGCATTAAGCAGTTTTAAGATCACATTTTTGGGCTGTATTGGGTTTGATAATCCTTGATCGATGCAGTTGGCACACCAATTGACCAACTGAGATCCTGCAGGCACCATAGCTCTTTTAAGCACTAAGTTTTGACTGTTAGAAATGGTTGGGAGGCGATATTTAAATCTATTTTCGCCTCCGCAAACAATTTCTTCTACGCTTAATTCTTTAGAAATTCCAGATACCTCTTTGAAAGCCGCATCTACACCTGCAAATGAAAGTGTAAAATAAAAGCTAACGGGATAATCGTTACTTACCGCCATTTTTAATGATCAGTTGTTCGTGTGCAATTTCTATCGTGTCTACTGCAACTTCGTTACCGTCAGACTTCAAATCGGTGCTTGTAATTTTGGTTGGCCAAGCATTGTTTAGTGTCCATTGCATGGTTACGCCGCCTTTTTCGTCCAATAATTTGATCAGAACGGTTCTTCTTTTAATCGTATTCATTACGACTTGCTGATGCCAATCCCAAAATGTATTATCATTTACAAAAATGCCACGTTTCATAGTTACGTTTCCGTATTTGGTAATACCAGGCATTTTCTCCACAGAAAAAAGTGGACTGTTACTTTTGCGATATTCTATAATTTGATTTTCGACATCCATTCCGGTAACTTCCTGAAAAGCTACTTTGGTTAATTCTGTTCCAAGATCTACTTCGAATCTAAACTTTGGCATGGGCCATGTTGCGCCTTGTGCGCTTCCGTCATCTGTTGCCATATTATTTTATATTTAAATTAAAAATTTACTTAAGTGAGTTTTTGTTTGATTAACTAGAAGTTGCCATTTGCTGTTGAAATGTCAGGACAATGAATTCAGCAGGATGAACAACTGCAACTTTTACCGTTACATTCATGAAACCATTTAAAAGATCATCTGCTGTCATTGTAGAACCCAATCCGCAGGCTACAGAAAAGGCATCAGAAGCGCTGGCTCCCTGCAGACCTCCTTGTTTCCAGATCGAACTAAGAAAACTGCTGATCATAGAAATTACAGCTTCCCAAGTATTTTTATCATTAGGCTGGAAAACGTAAGCTTGAGCAGCCAGTTTACAAGATTGCTCCAAGAATATCATAGTTCTGCGCACTGGAATATATCTCCAATCTTGACTGTTTCCGTCTAATGTTCTAGATCCCCAGATTAAAATTCCTAATCCATTAAATGTTCTAATGGCATTGATCGATTTACCCGAAACGGCATCAACGTTTAAATTGGCTTGCTGACTTTCAGAAATGGAAATTGGCAATGATGCCGCACCTACAATAGAAGTATTAGCAGGAGCTTCCCACGGACCAACAGCATTGTCTACCGTTGTAATAACGCCTGCCATAGCACCGCTTGGAGGAAGAATATTAGCATCTGCCACAATGTGTTTTATCATTAAGGAATACGTCTGACTTGCAATAAGCAAAGCATTATGATTTTGCGTTACAGTCAAAGTGCTCGATGGATTCTGAATATTGGCAATAATAGCGGCAACGGCTGGGTTAGGAGCACTAGGCGGATTAAGCACGGCTTCTAGTTGTTTTACATCTCCACCAAATAAATTAGTGTAATCAATATCAGAATTTTGCATTATCGTAGTTCCTATAAACGGGTAATACGCCATTCCGTAGTTTAATCCAACAGAACCAGTGTTCATTCTGAAGTTTGTAATGTCTTCCGTATACAAAATAGGATCTGGAGCGTCGCCACCAATAATGTCAAATAAGCACATTGCCGTTTGCATTTGCGTCGATTGAAGAAGCATAGCCTGCATTAGAGTCCCGTTGTTTTCTACGCTTAATAAAGTGGCTTCGGGACAAATATACATAGTTGGTTCCTGCTCGTTTAGCAATAGAGAAAGACCCTTAGTCAAATCATTCAATTGCACATTCGGGTTTACAACTGGAATTCTCGGAGTTGCTGGTTTTTGTGACGCAGGTCCATAAGAACCAACAGAAACAATATAAGCATCTCCACCGCCATTTTCATAAAAAAGCCTTACGCTATTGTATAAATAATAAACCGTGTTAGGATCTGGAACTATCGAGTAATATGTTCCTGCAATTAGCATGTAGTCTCCTTTTAAAGGTTGACTTTTTTCTGCTACTAAGTAGTATTCAGGTTTGTACTGTTTAGAAGGACTTGCAGGTGCAGGTGGATCTGGCAAACAGAAAAAAGCCTGAAAATCAGCAAAAGATGTGATTTTTACTGGCACATTCGTATACGATTTTCCTTCGTAAGAGGCCTGTGGTGTGTACCCTATAAATGCTGGTATAGCTGTAGCTACTCCAACAACAGAATTGGGAAAAGCATTTAGTTCTTGAATGTAAACACCAGGAGTTTGAATGGTAGATAAATTCATTGATTTTAGTTTTTAATGTTCATTTTTAATAGTTTTTTATAAATAGATATACATTGGCGATGCGACATGATTTGGGTCGCTATTCTCGATTATTCCTATTCTAGAGACATCTGGATTAGGCAGTCCTTTTATAATTACTTTGGGCTTGGTATTGTTTTGATTTGCAGATGATGAATTGCTTATTAAATCAAATTTATATTTAGGCTTTTCGCTGAGTGTGATATAGGTTTTGTTTGAAGTAAACAGTAATGCAGATTCTCCCGTTTGGATCGTTACATTTTGCGGTCCGTCAAATTGTATGTTTTCTTTTTCTGTAATCGAAGGATTGTTTAACTGCACCGCATTTCTATTGATAAAATAGTATTGCCATTGTGTGGCTCTTGCAGTAAAATTGATTTCAAAAAGCGCAGCATTACCAGAAGGCTTTTCTTTTAATATATCTTCAAAATAAATTTTTAAATGACCAAAATGAGTCGATACAGGTTTATTCTCTAAAGTTTGGTTAAGGACTATTTTACCTTCATTGTTGAGATTTTTAGGATCTTGACTAGAGTAAGTAACCGCTCCAATCCAATTAATGGGTAATGTAGTAAAGAGAATAAAATTAGGATTAGAGCATTTTATATCAAACTCAAAATAGTTTTGCTGTGTGGTTTGTGCTATATAATTTAGTAAGTCTGATAATGATGATTTTGTATTCGAATATAAATCGAGTCCGTTAGAAATATGATTTATTTTAAAGCCAAATTTTTTGAATATCTTATCTGTAGTATGATTGGGAACAAAGTGAAGACAATTACATTTTCCGTTATCAAAAAAAGTATGATAGGCCGCAATACCAAAGGTTTTTATGTAATTGCTCTGTATCATTTGGAAATGGTGTTATTCGTGTTTTTTACAGAAGGTATGATCTCCATAATTTCATGACTCTGAACTTTTATCAGCTTCATTTTGTAAATAATAGAAGGCTGATATTTTGCTGCCATCGCTGTCCACAAACTGTGCATTTGATGGTAAGAGATCTTTTCGTACTCAAATTCTAATCGGCTTAAGCCATCTGGAATAGAAGAAGAGGACGACGCATCGATATAATTATTAATCTGAAAGAAGGCGATTATGGCGTCTAAAAACTTTAAAGATTCGGAATAATCATCAAAGTTGCTGCTAATCAATAAGTCAATGTTGTATCTTTCTGTCGGATTGAAATTAGAATAGTTTCCGCTTTCTAATTTCTGGTTTCTAATATAAAAAGGCTGATTGGTTTCTTTTTCAATATTTATTAGAGATAAAACGACTTTGTTCTGGTTTGCTTTAGGTAAAGTTCCACTTGGTTCAATAAGATAGTTCACAACGGTTTTGTCTTCAGTTAAAGCAAAACGATTTTTTAAAAACTGTCCCAATAATTTATTCGTAAATTGAAGCGATTGATGTATCATCGTATTTAACTCTTAAATTAATTCAGTGCTAATAGCGCATCGATTGGCTATTTGTATTTGTAAAAGTAACTGACAATTAGATTTGTACGAGAATTTTGCAATATACTTTTCATAGACAGGGACAAAAGATGTTTGGCATTTTTGTAGACAAAATATAGACAGAAAAAACTTTGTCTACGCTTTGTCTCAAATAGAGGCATAAACGGTTGAAATGTAGAGAAAAGTTTTAGCAATATGGAAAAAGCACCTTTAAAAAAAGTACTGATTAAAATGTTTTATGGAAAATTTAAAAGAGTGTAATACAAACAAAGAAAATCATAAAATGGATAGCATAAAACTTTCTTTTGTACTGCTAGAATAGAGTAAGCATTACAATGGCAGGAGATATAAATAAGAGAAAAGATAATTTACGAAACTGTTCTGAGGTACGAAATGATATCATCTTCTTTTTTAAGCGTTAGTTTCTTTTTAAGACGATATTTATGAGTTCTAACACTTTCTTGATTAATGCCAAGAAGATTGGTAATGTCATTGTTGCTCATATTCATTTTAATATAGCAGCAGTATTTTAAATCTCGAGAACTTAAAGACGGATGTTTTTTGGCAAGAGCCAGAAGAAAATTTGGATTTGATTGTTCAAAATAGATTTTAAAATCGTCCCAGAGTTTATTGTCGTTCGCGACTGTCTTTATCGAATTTACAATTGACATTAGTTCAATTCTAGTGGCATCGTCTACGTTTGGATAGAGATAAGAGATACGTTCTTTTACTTTTAAAAGCACTTCAACCTTTTGATCCAGTTCCATTACGTAATGGCTTAATTTATCGGAGTTATTTTTCTGAAAAGCAGCTTCTGCAAACGTCGCTGCTGGTTTGATTTGCGGTTCTGTTTTTTTGAGAAGAAAGATAGATTGAATTCGATAAATTAAAAAATCGGTATTCTTAATCTGATTGTACGGATAAGTAAAAACAATGTTTTGTTTAGTCCAGCATAATGATTCGCATTCATAATTTTGAGTCAAGTATAAAATGGGAATATTTCTTTTATCAGAATTGAAATTGGTATCATTTAAAACGAGCTGGTTTTGTTTGAATCCTAAAATCACTAAATCAGGATTTAAAGAGTTTATCGCATTTTTCAAATCTAATCCTGTTGATACAGAAACGGTAGAAAACGTATAAGCAGATACTATTGATATAGCATTTAATATCATAGTCAGTATCGTGACATCGTCACATCCAATTACTATAGATTTTTTTTCGAGCATTTTTGGGGTAGTTTATTGCTTTTGTATGCAGTACTAATTTCTAATACTGTATATGAATGAAAAATAGATAATAACATTTTCGTCGTTATAAACGGCTCTAACCATCAGATCGAGTTTAATCAATGGATAAACTCAAATCTCCCACCAACATTAATAACTTGATTTAATAAAATAGAATAGATATTTTGATGATTTGTGGCTTGTAAATTAAAGGGATGTAAATTTATTTAATATATAGGAATATTACTATAAGTACTATTACGTGTTTTTATATCTATTTGTGTTAATTAACAATTTTATGACTTTAAGTTTTAAAAAATCTACAAAAAGGCCTTTCAATAGTCTCTGAAGCATTCTTGATCTAGGTGAATTATAATATTGATTTATGATAAGGCGACAAGCACCTTTTTGATATTGGCAGCAATACGTCGCTAACCGCAGAATTTCTAACCATGATGATGAGGTGTGGATTGAGGTGCATGATGTAAAAAACACCTGATTTTACCATTGTTGCATTTTAACGGTTCAAGGTTCATTTTACTATTTCTGGTTTCAGATTATAATCTGAAACCATTTCAAGCGGTTCAAACAGAAAGATTCAAATTTTTCATTTTAACTTTAAGTATTGTTTCAATTCAGTTTTTTACCTGATAGAAGAAGAGCTGATTTTAATTGAGTATGTAATGAACTTATAAGGTAAAATAAAGTATTAATTTAAATACAACTAGACCTATGGCCGCTATTCCTGACGAATTGTACAATGTTAAATTTGCAGCGTATTTTGATTCCATGAAAGAATTGTATATTCTCGATCAAAAGTTTAAAGTAATCTGTGATGCTTACTGTGCAAGTACAGCTAAAACAGAGCTTTATAAGGATAGAAGTGAGAAAAACTATCGTCGTAAGATGAAGTTTGAAAATCTTTCTAGGGAACTGGAAGAAGAAATACTGTTCTATATTATGAGAAATAGATAATTACTTTAGTCTATTTTGAAAGCGCTATTTCGGATACCGTTTTCCATTGTGCTATTTTTTCTTCTTTAGTTAAACCAGCATTTAAACCACTAGTTGAAGGCAGGGTTACATAAGTGATTCCTTCTTGCGGAGCTGTATGTTTTAAAAAATACTTTGCAGCTGCTTTGCTTTCAAAAAAGACATATTTTATATTAGGATACTGTTTATGCAAACCTTCAAAATCATTGATTGTTTCTTCGGTAATAGAAGCATCGCTGCTTCCTTCTCTTTTACAGCTTTGTAAAACATTCCAAAGACCAATGTTATACTTTTTTACTAGTGCTTTCCGATCTTCATAAGAGGCGCTAAATTCTTCCTCAAAAATAGCAAACAAAATTTTCCAGAAAAGATTTCCTCGGTTTGCATAATATTGTTGCTTGGCAATAGATTGCTCACCCGCCATTGTACCCATAATTAGAATAACAGTAGAATGGTCAATTAAGGGATCAAGGGCTTTTTTTAGCATTTGTTTGTTTTTTTGCAAAATTACCGATTATTTAATAAAGTATAAACAAGATAAAAATCCTTTAGAATTCAATTATTTCTGAGCTTTTTCAAACTTTCTATTTGTAGTAAAATATTTATTTAACATATTTTGTAGTATTTATATTGCAATATTGTAAATAATTCTTTTATATTCGTAAATCCTAATTGTAGGATTTTTACCATATTTAAATGAATTATTAACCAACCAATGTAAATGATTATGAGAAAAATTAGTAAGTATTCCTTCTGTTTTTTTGTTGCACTTTTTTTATTGTCGTGTAGCAATGATGAATTAGAAACAAATCAAGAAACAGTAAAAGATGTTAAGTCCAAATTAGAATTAGCAAAATTTTCAAATCCCAATATTGCCCAAAATGTTGAAGCCGATTTTGAAAATGCCAACGAAATTGAAAAAGATAATTTTAAAATTTATGAATTTTCAGCCAAAGAAAAAGTTGTAAATTATTTTGAGTCTGATCTGCTGCAAAATCAATTGAAATATCAAGGTGTTACAATTGAAAATGATGGCAAAACGCATTCTTATTTTTTAGAGGTTTATACGTTTAAAAAAAGCGCCACTTATCCGGAGAGTATCACAAAGTTTAAAGACTTTTCAGGAGGATTGAATGTGTATTCGTTTGAAGGGGAAAATTTGGGTTCAGTTGGAGTTATAAACGGTAAGGCAAAAAATATTTCTGGAAAGGAAGAGTTGGATATTTTGACAGAAGCAATAAATTTGTTTTATGTTCCTTCGGATATTACAAGCAAAATACCTTTGTGCGACGCAACATATACACAAACTGTATGGCTAACTCAAGACGTTTGGCGAATAATTAGTAACGGTCCGAAGATTTTAGAGGTTATCTATGTCGGCGAAAAGGTTACAAAAAGTACTACTATCTTGCCTTATCCTTGTGATGGTTCAGGAGATGTAGAAGCTATAAAGTTACAGCGAATGGCACATTATTCGCATTATAGCGAAAATGGACAATATATTGGGGAGAGTTCCATTCCAGAATCTGCTTTAGCCGATTACTATATTCTTATAAATAAAAACAGATTATGTGGAACATACAATTTCAAAGCGGTAGGTAACGCCTATGTTGCAAACATATCAGGACTTGGGTTTTCAGCATCTAGTCCTAGTGGAGATAAAGTATTTACAAATTTACCAACAGTCTGTGTAACAATTCCCAATTATAATATGAAATTAGCACAATCTTCTGTCCAATTCAACACTGCTTGGGCAAATACGATGAATGAATTGATGACTTATTTAAATAATACTTCAGGAATTATAAATCCAACTCCATGGAAGCTTCGAGAACTAACATTGGAGTTTTTAACTGCCAATTTAAATTATTCAGCAGGTTTGAATTCAGGCGTTTCTATTATTACTGGAACATGTTCGGGTGTTCCTTCTTCAACAGCTATTTATTGTAAATAAAATCTTTTTCTTATGAATGACAAATTTTTAAACATTAGCATTGATGATCTTTCTGATAGCTTTTCAGAGATAAGTAATTGTATTAAGAAATATTATCCAATAGGGCTAACAAGAGAAGATGAAAATTACTTTTCGTATTCAGGAATAGTTGCATTGAATGAAATAATTAAGAAAAACGATGAAAAAGAATGGAATATTGGGCTTTTGGAAAAGTTAAAATTAGATTTTCATGACATATCTGAGACAACCGCAGGATTAGTTCCTAATTTCTCTGGAGTTATAAAATTAAACAACACTTTTGAGGGTAGGACAGAATTACATTTTTATAAAAGCTTGATAGGGAATTATTTTACTATTGAAGTCTTAGAAAATATCCATCTTAAGGAAATTTCTCATCCTGTTTTTGGCAAACGAAAAACTTGGGCTATTGAGAATATAGTTGTTTCGCCTGTTGGAGAATATGAAGAAGTTTTTCTGAAAGTATATCAATCAATTGTTGAAAAATATAAGGGAGTAAAATTTCTTCCTTATATTTTTGATTTATATAATATAAACAATTTAGATGTGCCTTACAAATCGAATAATGAGGTAGTAACTATCGCTGGAGCATTTTTTCAAAAATTTTCATCTTATGAAAAATCAATCACAATAATTGGAGATATTAATTATCAAATTGATCGATTAAAAAAGGATGGCGACAATGGAAAGCTAGTACAAACGTCCCACTCGTGAAAGAAAAATACGAATGCTTCACATGAGATGATGAGTACAAAATACTTAGATGTCATGTATCCATTTTTAAAAAGAAGTGGCGAAAAGTGAGTCCCAAATGCTTTCGGCATTGCGCAGCACTAATGAAGAATACTTTATGGAAAAGTATTAATTACTAAAAAAATAATTTTATGATAGAACAACTTCTAAAAAAAACCAACGATAAAAAGTTTTATAATGATTGCGATTTAAAACTTGAATCTTACAGGTTTCAAACTTCAGATCACACTTTAGAAATGATATTTTCAATTAATCAGAACAGCTATGACATTCCTATTGAATATGAAGAATGGAAAATTACTTGTTTAAAAACAGAAAAATTCGACGGATTCTTTTGGAGTTTAACTTTGCCTTACGTAAAGATGAAAATCTTGGAGCATCATCCATTATTACTAATTTTTCATGAAAACATAATCGAATGTGAAATCCAAGGTAAACCTTTGAACGTAAATGAATTTATAGGTGAAATAAGTAATATTCTGGAGAAAGAGACTGGAAATTGGATTACTGTAAATGAATACTTATGGAATAATGAAGAATTCTACCAAAAATATTCAAAGCGAGCAATTACGATACCTAAGTCTCTAGGTAACTCTATAATGCAAGTTTGTAAAAAGCATGACATGGATTTTCAAATAAAAAATGAAGTTATTGGTGAAAAGAAAGGTTATAAAGATAAATCAAATGTTAAAATTCTAATATTTGGTAATGAAGATGTTAGCCCAAACGATTTTAATCTTTGTCAGCCCTATATAATTGCAGAAGAATTTATCGCAGAAAGAATTAAATAATGCGAATAGATATAGTTGAATAGTAAATTTTCTAGAACTAGAGGAGATTTAAAAATATTCTTGCTCCTTGAAGAGTTCCAAAACTGAATTGAAAAAAATGCGCAAATGTCTCTTTTAAGACTTTTGCGCATTTTTTTTATATTAGAAAGATATCAGCTTTTTAAACCACAGAACAAGCACTTTTATTCTCTTTCACCAAAGGTTTAAGTCCAAGATTTTGAAACATCTGCATGTCTTCAGAAAGTCCTGGGTTTGGTGTTACCAATAGCGTTTCGCGTTCTCCTGTAAAAATAGAATTGGCACCAGCCATAAAACACCAAGCTTGTTCTTCTTCGGTCATTTCGATACGTCCGGCACTTAAGCGTACAACAGCAGCAGGCATAATGATACGCGCAGTGGCGATCATTCGAACCATATCCCAAAGAGGCACTTTTGGGTTGTTTTCTAAAGGCGTTCCTTTTACTCTTGCCAAAGCATTTACAGGAACAGATTCCGGATGAACAGGCATAGTAGCCAAAGTTGCCAGCATAGAAACACGATCTGCAGGAGTTTCTCCTAAACCAATGATTCCGCCAGAACAAACTGTGATTCCCGCTTTTCTGACATTATTAATAGTATCAAGACGCTGATCAAACTTACGTGTACTGATGATTTCGTCATAATAACTTTCAGAAGTGTCCAAATTATGATTATAAGCATACAAACCCGCTTCTTGCAGACGTATAGCTTGTTCTTCGGTAAGCATTCCTAGCGTACAGCAAACTTCCAGTCCAAGATCGTTAACGCCTTTTACCATTTCAATAACACGATCAAAATCTTTGTTATCACGAACTTCACGCCAAGCGGCAGCCATACAAAAACGAGAGGAACCGCCATCTTTTGCTTTTTGTGCGTGTTCCAATACTTTTTCGGTTGGCAATAAAGCTTGAACTTTAATATCGGTATGGTAACGTGCAGCTTGTCCGCAGTAAGAACAATCTTCAGGACAGCCGCCTGTTTTTACAGAAAGCAAGGTGCAAACCTGTATTTCTGAAGGTTTATGCCAATTGCGGTGTACAGTTGCAGCCTCATAAACTAATTCTAATAAAGGCTTATCGTATATAGCTTGAATTTCTTCTCTGCTCCAGTCGTTTCTTATTTGTCCGTTCATTTTTTCTTTTGATGCTTTATGATTTTTAGCCAAAAGTATTGTTTTGCTGTATCATCAAAATGTACCACTTTTTAGATTTTGAGTAGTCCGGTTTATAAGTGCAAGTTCGAAGCGTTTAGAATAGGAGTGCTTAATTATTCATAAAAAACTAAATATATTGTTGATACATTATAAGAAAAGGAAATGAAACAACTGTAGGAACAACGAGAACAAATATTACAGATTAAGCTTTCTGTATTGCAAAGGAGAAATCTGTTTTAGTTCTTTAAACTTTCGATTGAAATTAGAGATATTATTAAAACCGCATAATTCTGCAATTTCCAAAACGGAGAGTTCTTCATTATTAGATAGTAATTTTGCTGCTCTTTCAATACGCACTTCAATAAGAAATTGAAAAAAAGATTTGTTGGTACGAACTTTAAAATACCGACAAAAAGCATTTTTAGTCATGCTGGCGATAGAAGCTATTTCATCGAGCGTTATGTTTTTGTGGAAATTCGTCATTACATACTCAAACACAATCTGCATTCTTTTGCCTTCATTATCCGTTATTTTCTTTTGATATAAATAATTAGATAGAGGAGTAGTTTCTGATGTTGAAAGCCATTTTAGAATATCAAGAAACAGTATAAATCGTGTATAGTTATCAGCATTCTTCAATTTCTTAAAATACTTAACCACTTTTTTGGGTGCGTTATGAATAATAAATCCATTCTTGCTGCTTTCTAGAAGGGGTTGTATATTTCGAAAAGTAGACAATTCAAAAAAATCTTTCCCAAACGAATTGAAAGTAAAGAATAAAGTCCGCATTACCGAAACCTCATTTTCCTGAACATCGCTTCTAAAAACATGAGGCAAATTACTTCCAATTACGAGTATATCGCCCTCACGATATTGCGAGATTGTATCGCCAGCAAAAACGTCGCCTTCTCCTTTTTCGATAAAACTAATTTGAATTTCTTCGTGCTGATGCAATTTATCATAAAACGATACTTCTATATCTTCTTGATAAATAAGGGGATCCTCTCCAGATTTTGGAATTTTAAACGGGAAAACTTTCATATAGTGGTTAGTTAGTTACTATCAAATATATTGTATTTGATCAAAAAATGATGCTATAATGCTCTATTTTTTAAGTTTTGTAACTGTACAGGGTAATATAGTATTGTTTTGTGGTAATTTTTGAAAGGCTAACTCTCTTGTTTCTAGATAATTTTGGCTTATATAAAAAATTAAAATTATGAGTATTCAATGGAATGGCGTTATGCCAGCGGTAACTACAAAATTTACTGCAGATGATAAATTAGACTTCAAAATGTTTGAAGTTAATATGAAAGCGCAATTAGATGCTGGAGTGTCAGGGATTATTTTAGGAGGCACTTTAGGCGAAGCCAGCACACTTTTAGAAGACGAAAAAAGAGAATTAGTAAAACATACTGTTTTGCTTACCGAAAATAAAGTGCCTGTAATTATGAATATTGCAGAGCAAACTACAAAAGGAGCCATTTTGGCAGCCAATAAAGCAGAACAAGATGGAGCAAAAGGATTAATGATGTTGCCTCCAATGCGTTACAAAGCATCAGATTTTGAAACGGTGGCTTTTTATAGTGAAGTAGCTAAGAATACAACACTTCCTATAATGGTTTACAACAATCCTATTGATTATAAAATCGATGTTACTCTAGACATGTTCGAAGAGTTATTGAAATTCGATAACATTCAGGCTGTAAAAGAATCTACAAGAGATATTTCGAACGTGACTAGAATGATTAATCGTTTTGGAGATCGCTTAAAAATATTATCGGGAGTTGACACATTGGCTTTAGAAAGTCTATTAATGGGGTCAGACGGTTGGGTTTCTGGATTGGGCTGTGCTTTCCCTGCTGAAACGGTAGCCATTTACAAATTAGCCAAAGCAGGAAGAAAAGAAGAAGCTTTGAAAATCTACAGATGGTTTTTGCCTTTATTAGAATTGGATATTAATTCATTCTTGGTTCAGAATATCAAATTGGCTGAAGTTGCAACAGGAATTGGTTCAGAACATGTTCGTGCACCGAGATTGCCATTGCAAGGAGCAGAAAAAGAAAGAGTTCTAGCGATTATCGCTGAAGGAATACGTACAAGACCAACTTTGCCAGAGTATAAAAATTTATAAAAGCATTTTGCAGATTGGCTTTTAGTTATCAATCTCGGTCCCAGCGCCAGTCTCAGTCATAATGTTAGGGGAGATTTTTACTGAGACTGCGACCGAAAACTGCGGCTAGAAAATATTCATTTATAGCATAAAAACATGATTACAGGAAAAAATTATATAGGAAGCCAGCTTAAAGCCAGCGGTTCAAAAGTCTTAAAAACGTTCAACCCGCTATTGAACAAAGAAAATCCTTGGTTTTTTGTAGAGGCAACTCAGGATGAAATTGAAGAGGCGGTTACTTTGGCCAATCAAGCATTTGCGATTTATAGAAAGAAATCAGGTCTTGAAAAAGCTAAATTCTTAAACACAATTGCTGATGAAATTTTAGCTTTAGGTGATGTTCTCTTAGAGCAATACTGCATCGAATCGGGTTATCTGAAAGGGAGAGCAGAAGGGGAACGCGGACGGATGATAGGTCAGTTGCGAGCTTTCGCCGAAATGCTTACAGAAGGAAGTTGGGTTCAAGCAACGATTGATACTGCAATAGTCGACAGACAACCTGCACCAAGAGAAGATTTGCGCAAAATGTTAGTTCCTCTAGGGCCCATAGTGGTTTTTGGATCAAGCAACTTTCCTTTTGCATTCTCTACAAGCGGTGGAGATACAGCTTCGGCTTTGGCGTCGGGCTGTCCGGTTATTGTAAAAAGCCATTCCATGCATATCGGAACAGGCGAAATGGTAGCTTCAGCTATTATAAAAGCAGCTGAGAAAACTAATATGCCAGAAGGTGTCTTTTCTAATCTTGTAGGCGACGGTAGAACTCTTGGAACAAGTTTGGTAAAGCATCCGTTGGTAAAAGGGGTAGGTTTTACGGGAAGCATTAAAGGAGGTCGTGCTTTGTGCGATTTAGCGGCTCAACGTCCAGAACCAATTCCGGTATTTGCTGAAATGGGAAGCATCAATCCTGTGGTGCTTTTGCCTCAAGCGTTGAAAAAAAATAGTCAAAAATGGGCGACAGCTTATGCAGGTTCTATCACTTTAGGAGCAGGGCAGTTTTGTACCAATCCAGGATTATTATTAGCTTTAAAAGGCGAAGAATTGAATGAGTTTGAAGAAAACCTTAATCAAGCTATCGAAAAAATTCAGCCTGGCTGCATGTTGCATCCTTCTATTTATGCTGATTTCAATAGCGGAATTGCAAAAATTGAAGCACAGAACGGAGTTTCCAAAATTACTCAGTTTAAAGGAGAGACAATTCCAAATCATGGTACTCCTACAGTTTTAAAGGTTGACGGAAAAGAATTTTTAGAGAATAAAATATTACATAACGAAGTGTTTGGTCCATTTTCTATTTTAATTGAATGCGAAAAGGAGACTGAACTAATAGAAGTGATCTCTAAACTAGAAGGGCAGCTAACGGGAACAATCATAAGCGAAGAGAACGAAATAGAAACGCATAAAGAGATTATTTCTGCTTTGCAAAATCGTGTGGGGCGCTTGATTTTTAATGGTGTGCCTACGGGAGTTGAGGTTTGCGCTTCGATGATTCACGGCGGACCTTATCCGGCATCGTCAGATTCACGTTTTACAGCCGTTGGTATACACGCAGTTTACAGATGGGTTAGACCCCTAAGCTATCAGAATTGGCCAAATGAATTATTGCCTGCTGAATTGCAAAACGAGAATCCACTGCAAATTGTTCGTACAGTAAATAATAAACTAACACTATCTCAAATATAAAATGGTAAAGAAAACTTTTTTTTGCGTAGATGCTCATACATGCGGGAATCCAGTTCGGGTTGTTGCTGGGGGCGGACCAAATCTACAAGGTGATTCAATGAGTGAAAAACGGCAGCATTTCTTAAAAGAATACGACTGGATTCGTAAAGGCTTAATGTTTGAACCAAGAGGACATGATATGATGAGTGGCAGTATTTTGTATCCGCCAAGCGATTCTAAAAACGATGTTGGTATCTTATTTATAGAAACTTCGGGCTGTTTGCCAATGTGCGGACACGGAACAATAGGAACTATTACAATTGCTGTAGAAGAAGGTTTGGTCACTCCAAAAGTTCCCGGAATTATCAAAATGGAAGCTCCTGCAGGTTTAGTGCATATCGAATATCAGCAAACGGGCAAAAAGGTAGATTGGGTACGTCTGACCAACGTAAAATCGTATCTGGCAGCCGAAGGTCTTACCATTGATTGTGAAGAATTGGGTGAGATTGTTTTTGATGTGGCTTATGGAGGAAATTATTATGCTATCGTCGATCCGCAAAAGAATTTTTCTGGTGTTCAGAATTTTACGGCAAGCAAAATTATTCAGTATAGTCAGGAACTTCGCAAAATGATTAATGAAAAATACCCAAATTATTTCATTCATCCAGAAAATGATACTATTCGAGATGTATCACATCTGTTATGGACAGGAGCGCCTATAGATTCTACTTCGTCTGGAAGGAATGCTGTTTTTTATGGCGATAAAGCAATTGACCGTTCACCATGCGGAACAGGAACATCAGCCCGAATGGCACAATTGCATGCTAAAGGAAAACTAAAAAAAGGAGAGGAGTTTATTCACGAAAGTTATATCGGAAGTAAGTTTATTGGAAAAGTGGTAGAAGAAACTTCTATAGGAGATATTCCCGCAATTGTTCCAAGCATACAAGGCTGGGCAAAAGTATATGGATACAATACTATTATAATTGACGAAAGCGATGATCCTTATGCTTTTGGATTTCAGGTTATTTAAGAAAATCAATTAGTAGTAGTCTCAAAAAAAAACGAATTAAAATTTATGAAAAAAGTTGCTGTTATTGGCGGTGGAATCATCGGCTTATGTTCTGCTTATTATCTCGCAAAGGAAGGTTACGAGGTGAACGTATTTGATGAATCTGATAGGAACAATGGCTGTTCATACGGAAATGCAGGTATGATTGTGCCATCGCATATTATTCCGCTCGCGCAGCCTGGCATGATTGCACAAGGAATAAAATGGATGTTTGACAGCCGTAGTCCATTTTATGTAAAACCGCGCTTAAACAGAGATTTAATAAACTGGGGAATGCAGTTCTATAAACATGCCAATTTGAATCATGTTGAAAAAGCAATGCCCGCTTTACGAGATCTTTCTTTGTTAAGTAAAGAATTGTATCAGGATTTTGCCAAGGAGAATAATTCTTTTTTTTATGAAGAAAAAGGACTTTTGATGCTTTATAAAAGTGATAAAGTGGCAGAAGAAATGCATCATGAAGGTAAAGAAGCAGAACGTTTGGGGCTTGAAGTAGATTATCTCTCAAAATCTGAAGTAGCGCTTTTAGAAAAAGGAACCACTACAAATGTTATTGGTGGAGTTCATTATAAGAGTGATGCGCATTTGTATCCGCAAAAATTTATGGCCTTTATAAAAGAAGAATTGTCTCGTTTAAAAGTCGAAATTTATTCGCAAACTAGCGTTAAAGATTTTGTTTTAGAAAGAAATAAAATAGAAAAAATTGTAACCAATAAAGGGCTTTTTAAAGCTGACGAAGTAGTTTTGGCATCAGGATCTTGGAGTCCTTCTTTGGCTAAAAAATTAAACATTTCTATTTCTATTTTACCTGGAAAAGGATACAGTTTTACTTTAAAGGATAAAAACCAAAAGCCTAGTATTCCTTCTATTTTATGCGAAGGAAAAGTAGCCGTAACTCCAATGGCCAATGATATAAGATTTGGAGGCACTATGGAAATTACACATACAAAAGACAATAAAATAAATGCAAACAGGCTTCAGGGAATTATAAATAGCATTAATGGTTTTTATCCCGATTTGAAAGTCGAAATGCCAAAGAATGAAGATACTTGGTTTGGGTTTAGACCCTGTACGCCAAGCGGTATGCCGATTATTGCCAGAGACAAAAAAATCGTAAATTTGACCTTAGCAACAGGACATGCCATGATGGGATTAAGTCTGGCACCGGCGACAGGAAAAATCGTGACAGAGATTATTTCTGGCAAACCTGCTTCTGTGGCTATTGACCGATTCCAAATATAAATTATGAGATACAATGCGATTCCGGTTTCTTTGTTTGTAGAAAACCGAAAAAGATTTACCGAAAAAATGAAGCCGAATAGTTTGGCTATTTTAACTTCAAACGACGTAATGCCAAATAACGCAGATGATGTTATGGGCTTTTCACAAAACAATGATTTGTTTTATCTGTCTGGAATTGATCAGGACGAAACCATTCTAGTGCTTTATCCAGATGCTTTTAAAGAGGAAAACAAAGCCATACTTTTTGTAAAAGAAGCAAATGAACATACGCTAATTTGGGATGGTAATTTTTTAACTAAAGAACAAGCTACGGCAATTTCTGGAATACAGAATATCAAATGGATTCATGAGTTTGAAAAGACTTTACAGCTTTTTGCTTTTGAGGCCGATACTTTTTATTTAGGACATAACGAGCATATCAAAAGAGTCACTGCTGAAATGGAAACCCGACAAGATCGTATGATAAAATGGTGCAAAGAAAAATATCCATTGCATCAATACGAACGTGTGGCAAAAATAACGCGTGAATTGCGTCCAATTAAATCAGACGAAGAAATTGATTTAATCAAAAAAGCAACGGCACTAAGTGTTGAAGGTTTTCATAGAGTTTTAGGTGCAATTCGCCCCAATATAAAAGAATACGAATTGGAAGCCGAATTGCTGTACGCTACCGTTAAAAATGGCGGAACGAGACAAGCATTTAAATCAATTATAGCATCTGGAGGAAATGCGTGCTCACTTCATTATAATTCCAATGATGATGTTTGTAAAGAAAACGACATGGTGTTGCTTGATTTTGGAAGCTGTTATGGCAATTATAATTCAGATACAACAAGATGCATTCCGGTTGACGGAACTTTTAGTGCGAGACAAAAAGAGGTTTACGAATCGGTTTTACATTGCTTGAAAGAAGGTTCAAAATTATTGAAACCAGGAGTTTTATCGAAAGATTACGAACTTCAAATGGCAAAATTAATTGAAACTGAATTGGTCAAATTAGGTTTGATTACAGAAGACGAAATTAAGAATCAAGATCCAGATAAACCTGCTTACAAGAAATACTTTATGCATGGAACAGCACATCACTTAGGATTGGATGTTCATGATGTGGGATTGTATTCTAGACCTTTTGAAAAAGGAATGGTGCTGACTTGCGAACCTGGAATTTACATTAGAGAAGAAGGAATAGGCTGTCGTTTAGAAAATGATTATCTGATAACAGAAAATGGAAACATTAATTTGAGTGAAGCCATGCCAATCGAAATTGCAGAAATTGAAAATTTAATTAAAAATAAAAAATAAGATGAAAAAGTGTTTGTTGTTTTTTCTGTTTGTATGTACATCTGTTTTCGCACAGCAGGATATTGATATTAACGATCTAAATTGGCTGCCAAATTCTCATTCGTTTTGGGTAAACAAAGACAATAGCGTGGTGGTTTATGATGTTGATAAACTAGATAAGCAAAGTACAATTTTGTCTAAATCGCAATTAGCAACAGCGGGATTTACGGGAGAAATCGAGAAGTTGGTGTGGAATGACTCAAAAACAAAAGTTTTGGTCTATACCAATTCAAAAAAAGTATGGAGAGAAAATACCAAAGGCGATTATTGGTTTTTTGATTTGACTACAGGAAAAGGAAAAAAATTAGGTAAAAACCTTGATGCATCATCATTAATGTTTGCTAAATTTTCGAGCGATAATGAAAATGTTGCCTATGTTTCCAAACATAATATTTATGTGGAAAATCTAAATACAGGAAAAATTACTCCTTTAACCACAGACGGTACAGATAAAATCATCAACGGAACTTTTGATTGGGTTTATGAAGAGGAGTTGGCTGCCCGTGACGGATTCAGATGGAGCCCAGACGGAAAAAGTATTGCTTTTTGGAGAGTAGATGCCACTTCTACTAAATTTCATTTCATGATCAATAATACCGATTCGCTTTATCCAGTTATTGTTCCAGTTGAGTATCCAAAGGCAGGAGAAAAACCTTCTTCGGTAAAAATCGGAATTGTAAATATTGATTCGGTGCAAACCAATTGGCTAAATATTCCAGGAGAGCCTGATAATAATTACTTAGTTCGTATGAAATGGCTTAACAACGAGTCTGTTATGGTGATTCAGTTGAACCGAAATCAGAACCAAGTTACTATGTATGATTGCAATGCAAAATCGGGATCTGCTAGAGTTATTTACAAAGAAGAATCGACTTCGTGGATCGATGTTTTTGATATTTCTGCAGGAGAATATGATACTTTTCCTTGCCAGTTTGTTGATAATGGAAAAGCCTTTTTATGGAGTTCTGATGCAGACGGATGGATGCATATTTATAAAATAAGCCTTGACGGAAAATCAAAAGAATTGGTGACCAAAACTAATTTTGATGCTTATTTTAAAGCCTACAATGAAAAGACAAAAACAATATATTTTATTGCAAGTCCTACAGATGCTACACAGCGCTATTTATATGAAACGAATTTAAGTTCAAAGAAAACAAAAAGAGTAACTCCAGAAGCTTTTGAAGGTACAAATGCTTACGTTTTTTCGACAGATGCATCATATGCCAAACATACTAATTCAAACATTAAAAGAGACTACAATACAAGATTAGTGGCGCTTTCGGGACATAAAAAAATATTGCCGAAAGAAGCAGATGTTTTTGATAATCCGAAACTTAATTATTCGTTAGAAAAATTTAAAGTAAAAACTAGCGACGGTATTGATATTGATGGAATTATGGCAAAACCATTAGATTTTGATCCTTCAAAAAAATACCCTGTGTTCTTTTATGTATATGGAGAGCCGATGGCTTCAGTAGCAAACGATGAGCCTTATTTTAATTATTTTATTGCAAAATTAATTCCAAAAGGATACATCGGAATTGCGATGGATAATAGAGGAACTCCTGTAATGAAGGGAACAGAATGGAGAAAATCTATTTATAAAAACATCGGAATTATCAATACTCGCGATCAGGCAATGGCTGCCAAAGAAGTTTTAAAATGGAATTTTATTGATTCTGATCGTGTAGCCATTCATGGATGGAGTGGTGGTGGTGCTGTAACTTTAAATTTAATGTTTCAATATCCAGATATATACAAAACCGGAATCGCGATTGCAGCGGTAACAGACCAACATTTTTATGACAACATCTACACAGAACGTTACATGGGATTGCCAGAAGGAAATGAAGCGAATTACAGTAAAGCTTCGCCGGTTACTCATGCAAAAAATCTAAAAGGAAATTTATTGTATATTCATGGAACAGGCGATGATAATGTGCATTATAAAAATGCTGAGGTTTTAATAAATGAATTAGTTAAGTATGATAAAATGTTCGATTTAATGATTTATCCAAATCGTTCTCATGATATTTCTGAAGGGGAAGGAACAGTGAAACATTTAACGGATACTTTTATTCGATACATAGAAAAAAATTGTCCGCCAGGAGCAAAATAGAAAATAGTGCATTTATAGAAAAAGGAGAATTTCATTCATTTGAAATTCTCCTTTTTTTTGCGTTAAAAAATATTGGGATTTGGAATTTTAAAATTTGATTTTTTTAAGTTAAAATATGATAATTATGTATTAATTCTGAGTAAAATACTATCAGAAAGGTAAAAGTATGTAAGGTAATTTTGATATATACTAATTAAAAAACCTAAATAGATGAAATTAAAATTACTAATCTGCTTTCTGATTTTCAGTGGATTGAAAGTTAGTGCTCAAGTTTTACCCTGTAGAACAAGCGAAGAAAATGCTAAAGTGTATCGGAATAATCCAAATGCACTAGAAGAGAAAAAGAACTTTGATGTTTTTAGTAAAAATTTTGCAGCACAACGTAAATCTAAAACTTCAAAAACGGCAGTTGTTACCTATACAATTCCAGTAGTGTTTCATATTTATGGAGATGTACAGGGAGGAAAAACGGTTACTTACGAAAAAATTGTAAACCATCTCGCGCAGCTCAATTATGATTTTAATGGACGTAATGCAGACTACCTAACGGTTGAGCCCTTTTTTCAGCCTCGACGCGGAACGATGAATATTGAATTTAAGTTAGCAAAAAAAGATCCAAATGGCGGTTGTACAACGGGAGTTATATTCCATCCAACCAAAAACGGATTTGGAAATGGTGGAGGATATGATGATCAAATTGCTGCCGACGCTTGGGATAATACCAAATATATGAATGTTTATATTCAGAATGATTTGTACAATGACGGAGCTACCAATAATTCTGGAGTTGCTTGGTACCCCAATTCAGATATGACAGCAAATAATACTGCTCGTGTTGTTTTTAATGGAGCTTATTTATATGATAACTCGTATAGCAAAGAATTCTCAGCCACCTTAACGCATGAATTTGGTCACTTCCTTAACTTGATTCATACTTTTGAAGGAGGATGCACAGGAACAGATGAAGTTGCCGATACTCCAGCAGAAGATGGAAATCACACTTTAGGATGTACTCCGGGAACAAATTGTAGTGGAGATAAGGTAAATTTTGAAAACTATATGGGTTACAATGGAGCGCAAGGCTGTTATAAGATGTACACGCAAGGCCAGATTGATAGAATGTTGGCTGCCTTGGAGCATCCAGCCCGAAAATCTTTATGGCAACCGCAAAACTTAATTGATACAGGCGTTAATGCTACAGGAAGTACTCTGGTTGCTTCATCAGTAACTTTCAAAGAAGCGGTTATAAATGATGGTTCTTTTGATACTTCTTCCATCATAAAATTAAACGGAGGTAAAACCTTTGCGTTGTCTTCTGGAACTTTAGTAGCAGGAACCCATTTCACGCATACTTTCCCAGCTGGAATTACGCCAGTACTTACTGTAAACTCCAACAATCAAATCACGATTACGTTAACTGGAAAAGCAACGAATCATGCATTAAGTAATAATGCATCAGGCGGCATTAATTTTTTATCCGCAGCTTTTACAGGAGGAACAGCTGACTTGTCTTGTACTTCTTTATTTTTCAATTTTAAATTTTCAGATCCGTACGGAATCTTTTTTGTAGATATGCCAGATGTCACGGTTTCGTCGGCATTAACTTGGAAATATTTTGAAATTGCTAAAGGAGATGATCCAGCTTTTGGAGGTTGGCGTTATGCTGCAAATGCTTTAAAAATCGAGACTTATGCTAAAAGATTGGTTTGCGAAGCAGGCACTAGAAATATTTCGCTCTTAAATGCAAATACAGCCATTGGGCAATCTAGCAATTTGACCGCTCCGGGCGCCTATCCAAATCAGCTTGATTTGCGAACGTCCAGTTACACAGCATGGGATGGAAAAACAGCTTATGTAGGATTTGATTATTTAATAGACGGTCTTACCTGTTATGGATGGTTTAAAGTGAAAGTGAATGCAGATGGAGATGGTTACACTATTTTGGAATATGCTTATAATACCAAACCCAATACTCCAATTTATACTGGAATGAGCGATAAAACCGCTATGGTTTTATCTGCCGATACTTTATATGAAGCTGAAGTAAATGATGGAAGTATTACAACAAATACCGTAATTTCATTATCTACCAATAATGGAACATTTACAAAAAGCAGCGGAACTTTTACAGCAGGAACGGATTATACAATTACAGGCGTTCCAACTGGTTTAACGGCGATTTTGACATTAGAAAGCAATAAAAAAACGGTCGTAACTTTTACAGGAAAAGCTACCGCACATAATGTGGCAGATGATGCTACTGTTGTAATTACTTTTAAAGATGCAGCCATTACAGGAGGTGTTGGCACATTAGATATGGCTTCGAAAACCATTAATTTGAAGTTCGACTCGCCTTATGGAATCGTTTATGTAAATAATCCAGATTATACAGCCAATGCGGCATCGACTTGGCAATATTTCAATTTAGGTATTGGAGACAATACAGAGTATGGCGCATGGCAATATGCAGCCGCAGCTTTAAAAATGGAAACGTATGGAAAAAGACTAGTGGCCCAATCTGGAACCAGAAATATATCCTTTTTATCGCAAGGCACTTCTATTGGAGCTTCAAGTAATTTTGCGACTCCAGGAAACTATCCTAATCAGCTAGATTTACGAACAGCTACGTATACAACATGGGATAATAAAACAGGATATGTTGGTTTTGAATATACTAGTAGAGGACGTACTTGTTACGGATGGATGCAGATAAAAGTAGAAGCGGGTGGAGTAGGTTATACCGTTTTGGATTTTGCTTATAATACCAAACCCAATGAGCCAATTCTAGCTGGAGCACAAACAACAAATCCAACAACTTTGCCAGCACCAACAAATATTTCAAATGCAGGAGTTTATGCATCTGGATTTTATGCTTCGTGGGCAACATTTCCTGAGGCAACATCTTATGAAGTGCAATTAAATTCTTCATCTGGATGGGTAACTGCTGGAACTTCTACCACTTATTATTTATGGATTCCGAAACAAGGAACTCAAACCATATATGAATTTAGAGTCAGAGCAAAAAACGGAACTGCTTCTAGCGAATGGAGCGTTTCTCATACAATAAACCTACAATCTGGAAATTTAGGTTTGTCAGGATCTGATAACGCGAAATCTTTTACCATGTATCCAAATCCCGCTACAGATGTCGTGAATTTTAATTTTGAAAATTTAGATGCAAGCAAAGTCAAAATATCGATTTACAACAGCGTGGGTATGCTAGTAGATACGTTACAGGGTACCACTGTGTATGCTCTTACATATTTAAATAAAGGAATTTACATCGTGGTGGCAACAGATGGAAATTTTACAGAGAAGAAAAAATTATTGGTTGAATAATAAGTTGATTTAGTTAAATGAATAGGGCTGTCTGCGAAAAAGATAGCCTTATTTTTTTTATTGTTTATTAATGATGTATTATTTCGCTCCTGCGGAGCTCTTTCTTTTGGAGAGATACTATATTGCTATAAATATTTCATCCCTCTGGGATTTTTAAAAACAATATTAAAGCTTTGGAAGAGCGTTATATTTATAGTAAATCCAATTTACCAAGATCAAAAAGCTTCGGAGAAGTAGAATATTTATAGAAATTGTAATCGCCAAAGATCAAAAAGCTTCAGAGAAGCAAAATATTTATAGAAATTCAATTCTCAAAGATCAAAAAAGCTCCGGCGGAGCGACATATCTATAAAAAAAGAGCCATCTTCAATTGAACTGCCCCCAAAAAGTTAGACACTATTTGGGGGCATTTTTATGGAAAGAAAAGTCAAGTACAATTGTGAATTTAAACTTCGTTGTGTAGAAGAAGTTATGAAAAGGCATAACTCGGTTAAAGG
>Ga0308157_10000783_pt1 | contig 86674 bp, 70 predicted proteins | sample PhyBR1_FD_201035 | JGI IMG/M metagenome (GOLD analysis project Ga0308157, IMG submission 201035) | Phyllosphere microbial communities from UC Gill Tract Community Farm, Albany, California, United States - DLSLB.R1 | ecosystem: Host-associated > Plants > Phyllosphere > Unclassified | place: USA...
CAAAGAAACTGTGGGACCGGCTCGGGCTGGTCTCGATACTGGATACGATTAACCGGCTTAGCCGCGTAACCTGAACCGCCGTGTACGGAACCGTACGCACGGTGGTGTGAGAGGACGGCGGGTGTGAATCCGCCTCCTACTCGATTGTGCGCCAGGCATGGCGCGTTGCGCGTCAGCGCAACCCGCTTGGCTGTGGTGGCCGAGTGGGTGACTTGGAGGTGAAAGTCCTCTACACACCCGGCAAGGGGAAGTGTTAGCCAGAGGCAAGGGTGTCGCAGGCGACTGCGAATCTGAAGGAAGCCCGAGGCAAAATGCTGGCCTGACGAACAGGAAGCGGATTAGGCGGCGCAGCGGGGTAAGAAGGCAACAATCTTCAAAGCCCAATACTTGCACGGAACGCTGTGACGTAAATCCGACAGGCATAAGCAGGAAGGTCGCGCGAATTACCCTGGGAGATCTGCACGCTTGCCTTTGTGCTACCGAGCGTCGTAAGGCGACGGGATGAGCATGCAGAAGTCAGCCGAAGCCGTAGTAAGTGGCGGTTAACCGCGCCACCAAGGGCCGAACAGGTTATGCCGCCAGTAGGCGTCACTGTCTCGTTGGTAGCCGTAATGCAGAAATTTCCCACAGTGGAAACTGTCATCCCGAGTCCCGGCCAGAAGCTGAGGATGATGCCTGACAGCGCAAAGGTATCGACGGCGTCAGTAACGTGGACGAACGCGGAGCCGGACACGCTGATGGAGCGGGTGCTTGCACCGGCCAACCTCAGACGTGCGTATCAACGCGTGGTCAGCAACAAGGGAGCGCCGGGTGCCGATGGCATGACGGTCGCTGACTTGGCGGGCTACATGAAACAGTATTGGCCAACCCTCAAGGCCAGGCTACTGGCCGGTGAATACCATCCACAAGCAGTGCGAGCGGTTGAAATTCCCAAGCCGCAGGGCGGCACACGGCAACTGGGAATCCCCAGCGTCGTGGACCGCTTGATCCAGCAAGCCTTGCAGCAACAGCTCACGCTCATCTTCGACCCACTGTTCTCGGACTACAGTTATGGCTTCCGTCCGGGCAGAAGCACACATCAAGCTGTCGAGATGGCCCGTGCCCATGTGGCATCGGGGCATCGGTGGTGCGTGGAAATCGATCTGGAAAAGTTCTTCGATCGAGTCAACCACGACATCCTCATGGCCTGTATCGAGTGCCGAGTCAAAGATAAGTGCGTACTTAGGCTTATCCGTCGCTACCTTGAAGCGGGAGTCATGTCAGGCGGTGTCGTTAGCCCACGGCAGGAAGGGACGCCGCAAGGCGGCCCGCTCTCGCCGCTGCTGTCGAATATCCTGCTCGATGAATTTGACCGCGAACTGGAGCGGCGGGGCCATCGCTTCGTGCGCTATGCCGATGACGCGAACATTTATGTGCGCAGTCCTCGGGCTGGCGAGCGAGTACTGGTCAGTGTCGAGCGCTTCCTGAACCAACGTTTGAAACTGACGGTGAATCAGAAGAAGAGTCGAGTCGCGAGAGCCTGGAAGTGTGACTACTTGGGCTATGGGATGAGCTGGCATCAGCAGCCAAGGCTGCGGGTGGCAACGATGAGCCTGGGTCGCCTGCGCGACCGGCTCGCAGAGTTGCTACGCGGTGCACGGGGTCGCAAGATGGCAAATACCATCGAGCGGATAAACCCTGTATTACGAGGCTGGGCGGGTTACTTCAAGCTCAGCCAGAGCAAACGGCCACTTGAGGAACTGGATGGCTGGGTCAGGCACAAACTCCGCTGTGCCATCTGGCGCCAATGGAAGCAGCCCTCTACGAGGGCGCGCAACCTGATGCGTCTGGGCTTAAGCGAAGAGCGTGCCTGTAAATCGGCCTATAACGGCCGAGGCCCGTGGTGGAACTCGGGGGCGCCACATATGAATCAGGCGCTGCCGAAGAAACTATGGGATCGACTCGGACTGGTCTCGATACTGGATACGATCAAACGGCTTAGCCGCATAGCTTGAACCGCCGTGTACGGAACCGTACGCACGGTGGTGTGAGAGGACGGCGGGTGTGAGCCCGCCTCCTACTCGATTTCCCGGCAAGGGTTACCAGCGCAGCGAGACGGTGCCGAGCAAGGTGCGCTCTTCACCCCAGTAGCAGCGCCCGGCGTTATTGCAGCCTGCCACGTATTCTTTGTCGAACAGGTTGCGCGCGTTCACCTCTACCGACCAGTTGTCGTCTATCTCGTAGCCTACCTTGGCGTCCACCAAGGTTACGTCACCCGTATCCAGCGTGCCGTACAGGCTGGCCGGGGTGTAGGCGAAGGTGCTATCGAAGTGGCGCACACCGCCGCCAAGCTGCAGGCCCTTGAGCAGCCCGTCACGCCAGCGGTAGGTGCCCCATACCGATGCCTGGTTGCGCGGCACGCCGGTCATCTGGTGGTCTTCGTACAACGACCCAGCCACGTCCTTGGTAATGCGCGAATCGGTGTAGGTATAGGCGGCCGTCAGGTTGACGTGCTCGCTGAGGTCGCTGTTCAGTTCAAGCTCCACACCCTTGGCGCGGCTGGCGCCGATCTGACGGTAGTCACCCACGGCCGCGTCGTAGAGCACATCGTCCTTTTTGCGCAGGTCGAACACCGATGCGGTAACGGCGGTGTTCCAGCCCTTGGGTTCGTACTTGATGCCGAGTTCGTACTGCTCGCTGGTGGTGGGGTCGAGTGGGCCGCTTCTGCTTTCGGTCTGCTGGGTCGGGGCGAAGGCGGTGGCATAGCTGGCGTACGGTGACAGGCCATTGTCGAACTGGTACATCACGCCGGTTTGCCAGGTGAACTTGCTGTCCCAGCTGTTCATGTCGGCCGCGGCGTTGAGGGTGCCTGCCTTGTTGCGGTACTGGCTGTTGACCCGGTCCAGGCGCCCGCCCAGCAGCAGCACCCACCGGTCGACCTTGGTTTGCAGCTGGCTATAGAGGCCGTACATGGTCTGTTCCAGCAGGGCATTCTGCACAGGCGTCGGCGTACTCGGCTTGCCGTTCCAGACCGGCGCGAATACGTTGATGGTGCCGCCGTTGCCGGCATTCCAGTCCTGGTTGAATGAGGTGCGGTCCAGGCTCAGCCCTGCCAGCACGGTGTGGTCGAAGGCGCCGGGGGTGAAGTGGCCTTCGAACTGGTTGTCCAGCGAGTAGGCGATGGACTTGTTATAGCGGTCGTAGGCCGTGTTGCCGAGGGTACTGCCGAAGCCGTTGTCGTTCAGGTTGCCTGGCCACATTTCCTGGCGGTCGATGCGCGACTGCAGGTAGCGCGAGTTCTGGCGGAACTGCCAGGTGTCGTTGAAGCGGTGGCTGAACGCGTAACCCAGGCTCCAGGTTTCCCGCTCGAAGTTGTCCCAGTCCGGGTTGCCGGACAACTGGTCCTTGTCGATCTTGCCGTTGGGGTTGTGCAGCAGGGTACCGGCGGCGGGGAAGCCCAGCTCCATCAGGGTGCGGTCGCGCTGATAGGTGGCCAGCACGGTCAGGCTGTTGTCATCATCGAAATTCAGCGTCAGCGAGGGGGCAAGGTACAGGCGGTCGTCGGGCTGGTGGTCGACCTGGGTGTCGGCGTTGCGGCCCAGCATCACCAGGCGGCCCAGTACATTGCCCGCATCGGTCAATGGCCCGGAAATGTCCACGCCCAGCTGGCGGCGGTTGTGCGAGCCGTAGCTCAGTTGCACTTCCCCGCGGGGCTCGGCGGTGGGCTGCTTGGTGACCAGGTTGACCACGCCGCCGGGGGCGTTTTCACCGTACAGGATCGAAGTCGGCCCGCGGAACACTTCCACCCGCTCCAGGCCATAGGGTTCGCTGCTGGTGTCGTAGCGGTTGCCCTGTACCCGCAGGCCGTCGCGCAGCAGGCCATAACCGTAATCGGTAGCGTTGAAGCCGCGGATGAAGAACAGGTCGCCGGCCTGGCCATCGCCGCCGGCGAAGGGCGGCGAGAAAATGCCCGGCACATAGCCCAGCACTTCGGTGAGGGTTTGTGACTGCTGGTCGTCCAGGCGCTGGCGGGTCACCACCGAGACAGAGCGTGGGGTATCGGCCAGGGCGCTGCTGGTCTTACTGGCCGTGCTGCTGGCGACCGCACGGTAACCCGTGTCGCTCTGGCCGTTGCTGACCAGCAGGGTGGCTGCATTGATCGAGGTAGCGTCCAGTTGCAGGGCGTTGCCCTCGGCCTGCGGTTGCAGCACATAGCCGGCGTTGCCTTGTGCAACCGCTTGCAAGCCGCTGCCCTGTAGCAGGCGGGCCAGGCCCTGGGCCACGCTGTAGCGGCCTTGCAGGCCCTGGCTGAGCTTGCCGGCGGCCAGCTCGTTGCTGCCGGCCAGGTAGATGCCGGCCTGGCTGCTGAACTGGTTGAGGGCGCTGGCGAGCGAGCCGGCGGCGATATCGAAGCGGGTTTCGGCGGGCTGTTCGGCATGCGCCGGGTTGGCCGGCAACATCAGCGGTGCGGCGGCACACAGCGAAAGGGGCGCGGCAAGCGCCAGGCGAAGCATGGGTTGGAAGGGCGTCGGCATGCGGGTCTCTGGAGTCGGTAAGGTGAGTTGGACGGGCTATGCCGGGTTAACCGAACGCGATTGGAAAAAGGGAACTGGCTTGGCATTAATTTTCATTACTGATGAACACCGCGTCGCCTGCTTCGCGGGCTCGCCCGCTCCCACAGGTACTGCGCCGGCTTCGAGTTCACCCTGTCTCTGTGGGAGCGGGCATGCCCGCGAAGAATCCAGCGCGATGCAAGGCGCTGGTTTCAAAGGTGTTCAGGTATCAAGCCGGCTCGACTGTGACCCACCACGGCGTCAGCCGCTGCACCCGCACCGGCAGTGCCGCTTGCAGCAATTCCAGCGCCCGGTCGGTATCGTTGAGCGCAAACGCCCCCATCACCGACAACGTCGCCACCTCCGGGTGCCAGCCCAGGTGCCCATGGCGATAGCGCCCGAGCGTTTGCAGCAAATGCGCCAAGGGCATGTCTTCGGCATTCAGGCGGTGGTGAATCCACGACTCACCTGCGCTTTGTGCCGGGCGGGTGCTGCCGATACCTTCGGCACTGAAATCCACCTGCTGGCCAGCCTGCACGATGCAGCGCTCACCGCTGAGCGCGGTGCACACCTCCACGGCGCCGGCATACACATTCAGCCTAGTGTTCGCGCCTTGCTGGCACACCGCAAAGCGGGTTCCCAGCGCCTGCATGCGCCCTTGCGCGGTGTCGACGAAGAAGGGGCGACGCGGGTCGTGGGCGGTTTCCATCAGCAGTTCGCCGAAGCGCAGCGCCAACACCCGGCTAAGCGGGGTGAACTGTAGGTCCACGGCACTTTGTGCGGCCAGCCACAGTTGGCTGCCATCGGCCAGGCGGGTTTCGCGGATTTCACCGATACCAGTGGCCAGGTCTGCCCCCCAACCCGCCAGTGGTGCGCCTTGCCAGGCCCGCCAGCCCAGCAGCGAGCCCGCGCCCAGTACCAGCAGCGACTTAAGCCCGCTGCGCCGGCTGAAGCGGCGCGCGTCCTGCTGGCGCAATGCCTGGCTGGCCGCCGCCCCTTCGCCCTGTAGTGGGGCAAAGCGCTGGCCCACCCGCTGCACATAGTGCCAGGCCGCCTGATGGTCGCTGTGCTGCTGCAGCCAGTGCAGCCATTGCTGGTGCAACTGAGGGGTGGCATGTTCGTCCTGCAGTTGCACGTACCAGTGGGCGGCCTGCTGCAGGCTGGCGTGGCTGAGCGTGTGCGTGGGTGCGGTCATGCCGTTACTCCACCACCAAGCCGTCAAGTTCGGCTTCCAGAATGGCGCAGTGCAGAAACGCCTGGGCCAGGTACTTCTTGATCATGCGTTCGCTCACGCCCAGGTGGGCGGCAATGTCGCGGTAGGCCAGGCCGTCTATCTGCGCCAACAGGAACGCCTGGCGCACCTTGCCCGGCAAGCGCAGCAGCATGGCATCCACCTCGTGCAGGGTTTCGACGATGATCGCGCGTTGTTCGGGGGAGGGCTGCACGGCCTCGGGCTGCAGGGCCAGGTACTGTAACCAGGCGTGCTCCAGCTTCTGCCGGCGCCAGTGGTCCACGCACAGGCCGCGGGCGATGGTCGCCAGGTACGAGCGCTGGCCACGCTCGCCACCCTGCGGCAGCGGGCGTTTGAGCATCCGCACGAAGGTGTCCTGAACCAGGTCGGCGGCATCGCAGCGGCAACCCAGCCGGCGGTACAAAAAGCCGAGCAGCCAGCGCGAATGGCTGTGGTACAGGCGATGAAGCGGGTGATTCAACTCGGGTATCGAAACCACGGCGGCATCCGGCGCGAGCGCGAAAGGGTGCGAATGAGAAATGATCGCAATAGTAGGGCTGTCGGCGCAATACTGCAATCGGGAAGATGTTTTGCCTGCGCGCCATGGGACAACCTGCCGCCTTGACGTAAAGGGCTGCAATTTGTTTGTGCAGGCATTTCAAGTACAATCGGCAAAACGATTCAGCCAAGTCAGTCAATTCGACAAAAGGCAGGGTCGTTTTCTCGTTCTCTAGCTGCTGAACAATGATCAATAACAAGCCTGCGCTGAAGAACACGCTTTACTTGGGCCAGCCACAGGCCCTCCCTCTGTTCTTATGACTGGAATTGATCAATGTTCAAGAAAGCTGGCAAGACCTTGCTGGGTCTGGCTGTCGCTGCAAGCTGCATGCAAGCGCACGCCGCAGAAACCAAGAAAGTCGACGTACTGCTGGTCGGCGGCGGCATCATGAGCTCCACCCTGGCCGTGTGGCTGCACGAGCTGGAGCCAAGCTGGTCGATGGAAATGGTCGAGCGCCTGGACGGCGTGGCCGAAGAAAGCTCCAACGGCTGGAACAACGCCGGTACCGGCCACTCGGCGCTGGCCGAGCTGAACTACACCCCGGAAGACAAAGACGGCAACATCAATATCGCCAAGGCCATCGAAATCAACGAGGCCTTCCAGATTTCCCGTCAGTTCTGGTCGTGGCAGGTCCGCCAGGGCGTGCTGAAGAACCCGCATTCGTTCATCAACACCACCCCGCACATGAGCTTCGTCTGGGGCGATGACAACATCAAGTTCCTGAAGAAGCGTTACGACGCGCTGCAGGCCAGCCCGCTGTTCCGCCCGATGCAGTACTCCGAGGACCACGCGCAGATCGCCAAGTGGGTCCCGCTGATGATGGAAGGCCGCGACCCGAACCAGAAGCTGGCCGTGACCTGGACGCCAATCGGCACCGACGTGAACTTCGGCGAGATCACCCGCCAGTTCGTTGGCCACCTGCAAACTCAGAAAGGCTTCGACCTGAAGCTGTCCAGCGAAGTGCAGGACATCACCCGCAACAAGGACGGCTCCTGGCACGTCGAGTACAAGAACCTGAAGGACGGCACCGAGTCGGCCACCGACGCCAAGTTCCTGTTCATCGGTGCCGGCGGTGGTGCCCTGAAGCTGCTGCAGAAGTCGGGCATTCCAGAAGCCAAGGAATACGCAGGCTTCCCGGTGGGTGGCTCGTTCCTGGTCACCGAGAACCCGACCGTGGCCATGCAGCACATGGCCAAGGCCTACGGTATTGCTTCGACCGGCGCGCCACCCATGTCGGTACCGCACCTGGACACCCGCGTGCTGGACGGCAAGCGCGTGGTCCTGTTTGGCCCGTTCGCCACCTTCTCGACCAAGTTCCTGAAGAACGGTTCGTACCTGGACCTGCTGAGCACCACCACCCCCCACAACGTGTGGCCGATGACCAAGGTCGGTATCGAGCAGTACCCGCTGGTGGAGTACCTCGCTGGCCAGCTGATGCTGTCTGACGACGACCGCTTCGAAGCCCTGCGCACCTACTTCCCGAACGCCAAGAAGGAAGACTGGAAACTGTGGCAGGCCGGCCAGCGCGTGCAGATCATCAAGCGTGATGCCGAGAAGGGCGGTGTGCTGAAGCTGGGTACCGAAGTGGTGGCCTCCGAAGACCGCACCATCGCAGGCCTGCTGGGTGCCTCGCCAGGTGCTTCGACCGCTGCGCCGATCATGCTCAACGTGCTGGAAACCGTGTTCAAGGAGAAGGTCGCTACCCAAGAGTGGCAGGCCAAGATCAAGCAGATCGTTCCGAGCTACGGCACCAAGCTCAATGATTCGGCAGCGGCCACCCAGAAAGAGTGGAACTACACCGCTGAAGTACTGCAACTGGAGAAGCCACCGGTGATCGACGCCAGCGTCGGTACCACCGTTGCGCCAAGCCAACCGGTTGAAAGCAAGCCAGAGAACGACATGGCGCTGTAATTGGCGGCCAGGTTGTGACCGAAAGCCACGGGGGTGACCTCGTGGCTTTTTTGTTGCCTGTTTGGGGCTGTTTGCGGCGCAGGGCAGGTATTACTGCTGGCGCAGAATGCACGCCAGCAACCCCGGGAAGCGGGCCTCCAGCATTTCGCTGCGCAGCGAATTCATATGGGTTGTGCCCACATTGCGGGTATGCACCAATCCTGCATCACGCAAGACGCGAAAGTGGTGGGACATGCTCGACTTGGGCCGGCCGCCGTCCAGTTCGCCGCACGTGGCTTCGGCCACACCGGCCAGCTGGCGCACGATGCCCATGCGCACAGGGTCGCTCAGGGCGTACAGCAGGCGCTCCAGCACCAGGTCTTCAGGGTTGGGATGTTTATAGGCTCGCATGCTGCACATGATACCGGGGGTTTCCATTATTGCCATAGTTCGATTATGATCGAACAATCGTATCCATATAGCCCGGGAGTTTCCCATGTCCGCGTTGTTCCAACCTTACACCCTCAAGGACGTCACCCTGCGCAACCGCATTGCCATTCCGCCAATGTGCCAGTATATGGCCGAGGACGGCATGATCAACGACTGGCACCATGTGCACCTGGCCGGCATGGCCCGGGGCGGTGCCGGCTTGCTGGTGGTCGAAGCCACGGCGGTGGCACCGGAAGGCCGCATCACCCCCGGCTGCGCTGGCATCTGGAGCGACGCCCATGCCCAGGCGTTCGTACCGGTGGTACAGGCGATCAAGGCAGCAGGTTCCGTACCGGGCATTCAGATCGCCCACGCCGGGCGCAAGGCCAGCGCCAACCGGCCCTGGGAAGGTGACGACCATATTGCCGCCGACGATGCCCGCGGCTGGGAAACCATTGCCCCGTCGGCCATTGCCTTTGGTGCACACCTGCCCAAAGTGCCGCGTGCCATGACCCTGGACGACATCGCCCGGGTCAAGCAGGACTTCGTCGATGCCGCCCGCCGTGCACGCGATGCCGGCTTCGAGTGGATCGAGCTGCACTTTGCCCACGGCTACCTGGGGCAGAGCTTCTTCTCCGAGCATTCCAACAAGCGTACCGATGCCTACGGTGGCAGTTTCGACAACCGCAGCCGCTTCCTGCTGGAAACCCTGGCGGCAGTACGTGAAGTGTGGCCAGAAAACCTGCCGCTGACGGCGCGTTTTGGCGTGCTGGAATACGACGGCCGTGATGAGCAGACCCTGGAAGAGTCGATCGAGTTGGCGCGGCGGTTCAAGGCTGGTGGCCTGGACCTGCTGAGCGTGAGTGTCGGCTTTACCATCCCTGATACCAACATCCCATGGGGCCCGGCGTTCATGGGGCCGATTGCCGAACGTGTGCGCCGTGAGGCCAAGCTGCCGGTGACGTCGGCGTGGGGTTTCGGTACCCCGCAGCTGGCCGAAGCGGCATTGCAGGCCAACCAGCTGGACCTGGTGTCGGTAGGCCGCGCGCACTTGGCCGACCCGCACTGGGCCTACTTTGCGGCCAAGGAGTTGGGGGTGGAAAAAGCCTCCTGGACCTTGCCAGCGCCTTATGCGCACTGGCTTGAGCGTTATCGCTGAGACACGCTCTGTGCGGGCTGCGTGGCGGCTGGGCCGCCCAGCGGCCCGCTGGGCCTAAAAACGGCCCAGCCGGTAAGCCGCCAGCTCGGCCCCGCCAGCCCGCTCAGCCAAACGCCCCACCCATTGCGCCGTGACCGCCGCCTGGGTCAACCCCAGGTGTTGGTGCCCGAAGGCCAACAGCACCCGCCCGTCACACACACGGTCGATCACCGGCAGTGAATCCGGCAGCGAAGGCCGAAAGCCCATCCACGGCGTGGCGCCTTCAACACTCAGCTCCTGCTGAAACAAGCCTTTGCTCAAGCGGTGCAACTGCCACGCCCGCTGCATGCTCGGCGGCGCCTCCAGCCCGGCGAACTCTACCGTGCCAGCCAGGCGCAGGCCTTCGGCCATGGGGGTCATGATGAACTTGCGCTCCAGCGAAGTGACCGCAAAGGGCAGGCGCTGGTGTTCGCCAGGCAGCATCAGGTGGTAGCCACGCTCGGTGTCCAGCGGCACCCGTTTGCCGGTCAGGGCCGCGGTGAGCCGTGCCGAATGCGCACCGCAACTGAGCAGCACCTGGCGGGCGTTGAACGTGCCCTGGGCGCTGGCCAGGCTGACCCCGCCGCTGTGCAGGTGGCCACCCTCCACCTGCGCTTGTACAAAGCGCACGCCGCTGGCCTTGGCCGCCTCGAACAACGCGCAGACCACCCGGTAGGGGTCGATGAAATGCCCGGTGTTGGGGAAAAACAACCCGCCAAGCAACGCCTGGCTCAACTGGGGCGCGGCTGCGCGTACGGCGTGTGCCGACCAGTAATCCACGGGCACGGCCTGTTGTTGCAGGCGCGCCTGCAACGCCGCCAGCGCCTGCCGTGATTCGGGGCGCTCGAACACCAGCAGCGAGCCTGCTTCGTGGAACAGCTCGCTGCGCCCGATCGAGCCCAGCAGCTGTTGCCAGGCCCCCAGGCTGGCTTCGTTCAACCGACGAATGCCGGCCACGCTGCGCTGGAACGGCGCCGGGCGCAGGTTAAGCAGCAGCCGGGTGAACCACGGCATGGCCTTGGGCAGGTACTTCCAGTCCAGCCGCAGCGGGCCCATGGGGTCGAGCAGCATGCGTGGCAGGCGCTTGAGGATCGACAGGTCGGCAATCGGGAACACTTGCTCGGTCGCCAGGTGCCCGGCATTGCCGAACGAGGCGCCATGGCCGGGCGCCTGGCGGTCGAGCAAGGTGACCCGGCGGCCCTGACGGGCCAGTTGCAGGGCGCAGGCGACGCCGACGATGCCGGCGCCCACCACGGCGATATCGGTTTGAGCGGTTTCGTGCATGTTCAGCCTTCCCGTTTACCGTCCAGCAGGCGCCGCAGTTGCAGCGGGTTGGCCTGTTGCAGGGCCTGTGGCAGCAGCGCATCGGGGAAGCCCTGGTAGCACACTGGGCGCAGGAAACGCAGGATCGCCGCTGTACCCACCGAAGTGGTGCGCGCATCGGTGGTGGCCGGGAACGGGCCGCCATGCACCATTGCGTCACACACCTCGACACCGGTCGGCCAGCCGTTGACCAGGATGCGCCCGGCCTTGCGCTCAAGGGTTGGCAGCAGCGCGCGGGCGCTGGCGATGTCGGCCTCATCCAGTTGCAGGGTGGCGGTCAGCTGGCCTTCCAGGTGTTCGGCCACCTGGCGTACCTGCTCATCGCTGGCGCAGGCCACGACCAACGATGCCGCGCCGAACACTTCGGCTTGCAACGCAGGGTCGGCCAGGAACGCTTCGGCCTGGGTGACGAACAGATGCGCCTGGCACTGGTTGGGGCCCTGGCCGACCTGGCCGTTGGCGGCCGCCTGCGCGTTGGGGTTGTGTGCCAGGGCGTCGACACCGTTCTGGTAGGCGCTGAAGATGCCTGCTGTGAGCATGGTCTGCGCTGCGGCTTGGTGCACGTGCTCGCTGGCGGCGCTGATAAAACGCTGCAGTGCCGGCCCCTGGCGGGCGATCACCAGGCCGGGGTTGGTGCAGAACTGGCCTGCACCCTGGGTCAGCGAGGCGACGAAACCTTGCGCCAGTGCCTCGGCGCGCGCCTGCAGCGCGGCATCGAACAGGAATACCGGGTTGATCGAACTCATCTCGGCGTACACCGGGATGGGTTCCGGGCGCGCCTGTGCCGCCTGGCACAAGGCCACCCCACCGCTGCGCGAGCCGGTGAAGCCAACCGCCTTGATGCGCGGGTCGCTGACCAGTGCGATGCCGACTTCGCGGCCAGCACCGTACAGCAACGAGAACACCCCGGCCGGCAGGCCACACAACTTCACCGCTTGTGCCACCGCCTGGCCGACCAGCTCGCTGGTGCCGGGGTGAGCGCCGTGGGCCTTGACCACTACCGGGCAGCCAGCGGCCAGGGCCGAGGCGGTATCGCCACCGGCCACCGAGAACGCCAGCGGGAAATTGCTGGCGCCGAACACAGCCACCGGCCCCAGGGCCACCTGGCGCTGGCGCAGGTCGGCGCGTGGCAGCGGCTGGCGTTCGGGCAGGGCTTGGTCGATGCGCACATCCAGCCATTCACCGGTGCGCACCACACGGGCGAAGGTGCGCAGCTGGGTGCAGGTACGGCCGCGTTCGCCCTGGATGCGCGCCTTGGGCAGGCCGGTTTCGGCCAAGGCCCTGTCGATCAGCGCATCGCCCAGCGCTTCGATCTGCGCGGCGATGGTTTCGAGAAAGTGGGCCCGTTGTTCGAGCGAGGTTTCGCGGTAGGCATCGAACGCCGCCCAGGCCAGGGCACAGGCCTGGGCTACGTGTTCGCCGGTGCCGCCGAGGTAGGCGGGTTGCAGTACCTGGCCGGTGGCCGGGTTGACCGCCTGGATGGCTTCGCGGCTGCCGGTTACCGGCGTCTGGCCGATGAGCAGGTTGCCTGTCAGGGTCATGGAGCCTCCTTGGGAAATCACATGCAATAGCAAGGGTGTACTGCTTACCCTGTGGGAGCGGCCGCGCCCGCGAACACCGGCGAAGCCGGTGCCATGCACCGCGGCGTCTACTTCGCGGGCATGCCCGCTCCCACAGGGGCCGCTGGATCAGGCCAGGTTCTGTTCAGCCGACCAGCTGGCGTACCAGGTGCGGAACAGGGCGTACTGCTGCTCGGCATAGTTGCGCTGGGCGTCGGTCAGGGCGTCGGTCTCGTTGAAATGCAGGCTGTATTCGCGATCGCCGTTGAGCACCATCAAATGCTTGTAGTACAGCACCAGGTCGCAGCCTTCATCGAACGACGACAGCACCGCCAACGCCGCTTCCAGCTCACGCGCCAGGCGGCGGGCGCGGGCGTCGCCCTTGGCCGCCTGCTTGCTCAGGCTGACCAGTTGCAGCACTTCACGCGGCAGGGCGTTGCCGATGCCGGTGATGGCACCGGTGGCGTTGCAGTTGACGAAGCCATGCACCACCTGGGTATCGACGCCGACCATCAGGGTCACGTCGTCGTCCTTGGAGGTGATGTGTTCGGCGGCGTAGCGCAGGTCGGCGCCACCGCCGAACTCTTTGAAACCGATCAGGTTGGGGTATGCGCTGCGCAGTTCGAAGAACAGGTCGGCGCGGGTGGCAAAGCCGTAGTAGGGGCTGTTGTAGATCACGGCCGGCAGCTTCGGTGCCGCGGCGAGAATGGCCGAGAAGTGGTGTTTTTGCGCGATCAGCGAGGCGCCGCGGCTAAGCACGCGGGGGATGACCATCAGCCCGGCGGCGCCAACCTTGGCGGCGTGGGCGGCATGCGCCACCGCCTCGCGGGTGTTCACCGCGCCAGTGCCGACGATGGTCGGGATGCCGGCGCCCACAAGGCGAGCCACGCCTTCCTGGCGCTCGGCCTCGGTCAGCAGCGGCCAGTCGCCCATCGAGCCGCAGTACACCACGGCGCTCATGCCGGCCTCGATCAGTTCACGGCCTTTGCGCACCAGCGCGTCGAAGTCCGGCTTGCGCTCGGCGGTGCACGGGGTCATCAGGGCGGGCATGGTGCCGGTGAAGATGTTGTTGTTCATGCAAGTTACTCCTGGCGAAATTCGGGTGGGTCAAAAGCCGGGGGCTCAGATGCCCCAGGCGAATGGGTCCTGTTCGTCGATCAGCAGGATGCTGTCGGCGGTCATGTAGGCGCGGCCGGTGATGAACGGGCGAATCCGCTCGCCGTCGCGCTGGTAGCGGCCCTGGAACTGGCTGCCGGTGATGCTGGCCTGCACCCAGGTCTGGCCCTCGGCCAGCTTGCCGTCGGCCGCCAGGCAGGCCAGCTTGGCGCTGGTGCCGGTGCCGCAGGGCGAGCGGTCGTAGGCCTTGCCGGGGCACATCACGAAGTTGCGGCTGTCGGCGTTGGCGTCGTCGGCAAACAGCTCGACGTGGTCGATGGGCGCGCCATGCTCGCCGGTAATGCCTTGCGCTTGCAGGGCGTTGAGCATGGCCCAGGTGTACGCGGTCAGGGCCTCGCGGTTATCCAGTTCAATGCGCTGGCCGTGTTCGGCAACCAGGAAGAACCAGTTGCCACCCCAGGCGATGTCGCCATGCACCACGCCGTGCCCGGGCACGTCCACCGCCACGTGCTGGCGGTAGCGGTAGGCGGGCACGTTGGCGACAGTGACGGCGCCGTCTTCATGCAAGGTGGCGCTGACCTGGCCGACCGGGGTGTCGATCTTGTGCACGCCGGGTGCGATCAGGCCCAGGTGCTGCAGCGAAGCGACCAGGCCGATGGTGCCGTGGCCGCACATGTTCAGGTAACCGGCGTTGTTGAAGAAGATCACCCCGCAGGTGGCGTCGGCAGACACTGGCGGGCAGTACAGCGCGCCCACCAGCACATCGTTGCCGCGTGGCTCCAGCAGGCAGGCGCGGCGCCACGGGTCGTGCAGCTCGCGCAGTTCGTCGCGCTGCTCGGCCATGCTGCGGCCGTACAATTGCGGGAAACCTTTCATCACCAGGCGGGTAGGTTCGCCGCCGGTGTGGGAGTCGATGACGTGAATCTGTTTCATGGGCTCGTCCATTCTTTGATCTGCAGGGTCTTGTGCTGTATAGGCTGGCCTCATCGCCGGCAAGCCAGCTCCCACAGGTATTGCATTGGCCTCTGGGGTATTGCTATTGCATGCGCCTCAAGGGCAGCGCAGCCCCTGTGGGAGCTGGCTTGCCGGCGATAGGGCCAGTAGCCTTCACCGAGCCAGCGCGGCCGGGCGTTGGCCTGCCAGCGGCTCTTGGATGGCTTCGCTTTCGTCCTCGCCTTCCAGGCGTACCAGGTGGGCAGGCACACCGGTAGCGGCACCCCAGTAGTAGATGCCCAGCGCACTCACAGCCACCGCCACCGTGTCGAGTGGGTGGCCAAGCACGCCCAGGCCGCCGAAGCTGCCCAGCCAGGACAGCAGGATGGTCACCGCGTAGAAGCCGATCAGCCACGCCGAGCTGCGCACTTGCTGGGCCAGGGTCAGGTGCTGGGTCGGTACGAAGCGTTTGCACACCAGGTACAGCACGAACATCACGATTTGCAGGGCCAGCAGCCAGGACACGGTGTTCCAGCCCGACCAGTACACGATCAGTGCGGCGATGATGAACGACAGGGGGCCCAGCACCGCCATGCCCTTGACCCGGAACGGGCGCGGCATCGCGGGGGCGTTGCGGCGCAGCGCGGCGACACTGACCGGGGCCACGGCATAGCTCAGCACCAGGGCTGCGGACACCACGTTGATCAGCGCCTCCCACGACGGGAAGGGCAGGGTCCAGAACACCGACAGCGCGAAGGTCAGCCACAGCGCCGGGCGCGGGATGCCGGACTCGGCGTCGATACGGGTGAAGTAGCGGAAGAAGGTGCCGGTTTGCGCCCAGCCATAGATCACCCGTGGGGTGGCGTTCATGTAGATGTTGCCGCAGCCACTGGGCGAGATCACGGCGTCGGCCACCACCAGGTAGGCCAGCCAGCCCACCCCCAGTGCCAGGGCGATATCACGGTAGGGCAGGGCCAGTTCCTTGGTTACGCTGGCCCAGCCGTTGGCCAGCATTTCGGTGGGTACGCTGCCGAGGAAGGCCAGTTGCAGCAGGGCGTAGATGGCGGTGGACAGCAGCACCGACAGGATCAGCGCAATCGGAATGGTGCGCTGCGGGTTCTTCACTTCGCTGGCCACTGAAATGATCGGTGTCAGGCCCAGGTAGGCGAAGATGATGCCACCGGCCGACACAGCCATCTCCACACCAGACAACCCGAACGGGGCAAAGCCTTGCACGGTGAAGTTCTGCGGCTTGAAGAAGGTGAACAGCACGCCGATCACCAGCAGCGGCACGATGAACTTGAACACGCTGATCAGGTTGTTGGCCTTGGCAAAGGTTTTCACGCTGCGGTAGTTGAGGAAGAAGAACAGCCCCAGCAAGGCGAACTGCACCAGCCAGCCAAGCACGGTGGGGTCACTGGAGCCGGCCTTGGTCAGTTCGGGAAACCAGGCGGCAGCATATTGGCGCGAAGCGACCACCTCGATGGCGATCAGGCTGGAGAAGGCGATCAGGGTGATGAAGCCCATCAGGTAGCCCAGCAGCGGGCCGTGCGAGTACACCGGGTAGCGCACCACGCCACCGGCGCGGGGCAGGGCGGCGCCCAGTTCGCAGTACACGATGCCCAGCAGCAGCACGGCGAAGCCGCCGAGGAACCAGGAGAGGATGCCGGCCGGGCCGGCGATGGCCGAAACGTGGCTGGCGGCGAACAGCCAGCCGGAGCCGAAAATGGCGCCGAGGCCGATGAAGGTGAGGTCCAGCAGCGATAACTGTTTCTTGAATTTGCCTGACATGGGTTCGCCTTTTTGTTGGTTATTGGATAGGCAGGTCTGATGTCACCAGGTGCGGCTTTCGGGCCGCGTTCTTGTAGGGCTTGGGCGGCTTGCGTGGGGCATAGAGTGGACCGATCGGGGCGGCGGTTCTTGATGGTTTTCTGCAAGGGGTATGACGAAATCGGCACAGTTGGGAAAAAGCAGTGGTCAGCCACAAGGGTGGGGAATAGGCTGTAGGCCATACCGTATAAGGGCTGTATGTATGTGTGAGTAGTGCCGGCCTCTTCGCGGGCTCGCCCGCTCCCACAGGTACAGCACAGGATTCGGGATTTGTGAGGTACCTGTGGGAGCGGGCATGCCCGCGAAAGGGCCGACAAAGCCAACAGAGATCGAGCAGATGACCGACACCCCCCTGGCACCCCTCTACCACTCCCTGGGCCAGCACCGTCCCGCCTCCCTCGAGGCCCTGCTGGCTGGTGTCTCGCTGTTGCTGCCGATCCTCGACGCCATCCCCAACGCTGCGATCTTCATCAAGGACCCGGCTGCCCGCTACGTGCTGGCCAACAACACCTTGGTCCAGCGCTGTGGCCTGAAGCGCCTGCAACCGTTGCTGGGCAAGACCAGCGCCGAAGTGTTTCCGGCGCAGCTCGGCCCCGGCTACACCGAACAGGACCGCCGTGTGCTCAAGGAGGGCCTGGTGCTGGAAGACCAGCTGGAGTTGCACCTGTACGGCAGCCGCGAGCCAGGCTGGTGCCTGACCCACAAGCGCCCGTTGTACAACCAGGCGGGCGAGATCATTGGCCTGGTCGGCATCTCGGTCGACCTGCAGTCAGCGGCCGACAGCCACCCTGCGTACCAGCGCCTGGCCGCGGTGGACGAACATATCCGCCAGCATTTTCACCAGCCCATAAGCATGCGCGAGCTGACCCGCATCGCGGGCATTTCGGTGGCCCAGCTGGAGCGCTATTGCAAACGGGTGTTCCACCTCACGCCACGGCAGATGATCCACAAGGCGCGCCTGGAGCACGCGCATCGCCTACTGCATTCAGACTTGCCGATCACTGAGGTTGCCATGTGCTGCGGCTACACCGACCACAGCGCCTTCAGCCGCCAGTTCAAGCAACTGACCGGCTTTACGCCGCGCCAATACCGCCAGGCGACCAGCGATCAGCCCGCCTGAAACAGTGCCTGCGCCTCGGCAAAGCACTGCTCGGCAATCGCCGAACGTGGCTCGCTGCGGCGCAGCAGCAGGCCGACCGGGCTGTGGATGGCGGCGTCGGCCACCGGCAGGATGCGCAAGTGCTCGCTGAGGTATTCCAGGCCGCAGTCCAGTGGCATGATCGCGCAGCACATGCCGGTGTTGATGGCCTGGATCAGTTGGAAGCTCGAATCGCTTTCCAGCACCGCGTTGGGCTCCAGGCCACGGCTGCGAAAGCTCAGGTCCAGTGACTGGCGGTAGTGCATGCCTTTGCTTAGCAGCCCCAGGGGGATGTCGCCCAGTTCGGCCCAGCGCAAGGTGTCGCTGGCGAAGCGGAAGTGCCGGGTGTCGTGCAAAAGGCCCATGGTGGTGGTGCCCAGTTCGATCACTTCGAAGAAGCGGGTGTTGACCTGGTCCAGGTAACAGATACCCAGGTCAAGCTGGTTCCGGCTAAGGCCGTCGATGACCTGTTCCGAACTCAGCGAGCTCAGCTGGAAGTGCAGTTCGGGGTATTTCTCGCGCAGCGGCAACAGCAGGTGCATGGGGTTGAAGCTGGCCAGCGGTACGGTGCCCAGGCGCAGGCTGCCGACCACCTGGCCGCGGCAGCTGGCCGCCTCGGCCTGCAGGCCGTCGTGCGCGGCGAGCAGGGTGCGGGCCCAGGCCAGGATGCGCTCACCGGCTTCGGTAAAGCCTTCAAAGCGCTGGCCACGTTTGACCAGCACCAGGTCCAGTTCGTCCTCCAGGTTGCGCAGGCGCATGGACAGCGTCGGCTGGGTGATGTGGCACAGCGCCGCCGCCTGGCCGAAATGGCGGGTCTGGTCGAGGGCGATGAGGAACTTGAGCTGCTTGATGTCCATGGAAATGCCTGGCGTGCGGGGTGTGTTGACCTTAACCAACTCTGCGGTGGCTGGCCATTGTTTGATGGTGCCTGTGCGGGCCCTGTCGCTGGCAAGCCAGCTTCCGCTGGGATCGCGTCAGGGCTGACAGGTGTTTGTTACAAGAAATGCAGGGCCTGTGAGATCGAGCGCCGCCCGCGCGGCGCTTCGCGGGTAAACCCGCTCCTACGTTTGTTTCGGGCCAGTATTGCCTGTGCCGGACGCGCGCGACCGCCTTGTTTTTACGACGCGATATCGTGGCGGGCGCCAAGGCGTTCGCGCGAAAATCCCCCAGGCATAATTGGCCCGAAACAAACGTAGGAGCGGGTTTACCCGCGAAGCGCCGCGTGGGCGGCGCTCGATCTCACAGGCGCTGAAGATGCTGCGGCTACCTCCAGGCAGCGATAGAGCCTGTCGATGGAACGGTTCGCCATATCGATTGGACGCCCTCGGAGCATCCCCTTAGCGTGGCGAAAAGGCCATTCAAGGAGTTCCTGTTGTGCGCGTCCAACCCGATGCGGTCTTCGTACCGCTGAACATCGCCGTGCTGACTGTCAGCGATACCCGCACCTTCGACAACGACACCTCCGGCGAACTGCTGGCCAGCCGTTCGGTAGAGGTCGGCCACCGCCTGGTGGCACGGGCGCTGCTCAAGGACGACCTGTACAAGATCCGCGCCCAGGTGGCCACCTGGATTGCCGATGACCAGGTGCAGGCGGTGCTGATCACCGGCGGTACCGGTTTTACCGGCCGCGACAGCACGCCAGAGGCGGTCGGGTGCCTGCTGGACAAACGCATCGATGGCTTTGGCGAGCTGTTCCGCGCGTTGTCGATTCTGGATATCGGCAGCTCGACCGTGCAGAGCCGGGCGCTGGCCGGGCTGGCCAACCGCACGCTGGTGTGCTGCCTGCCGGGGTCTACCGGGGCTTGCCGTACAGCGTGGGAGGGGATCCTGGCCGAGCAGCTGGATGCCCGGCACCGGCCGTGCAACTTCGTCAAGCACCTGCTGCCTATCGAGGCCTGTGCAAGCCGGGGCTGATCGTTCGCCTGTACCGGCCCTATCGCCGGCAAGCCGGCTCCCACAGGTATTGCACAGGTTCTGAAATCTGTGTGGTCCCTGTGGGAGCTGGCTTGCCGGCGATAGGGCCCTTAGCTCAGCACATGCCCCGCCGGCAACAACGCCGGCGGCAACTGCTGTTCCCCCAACCCCGCCAGTACATCCCGCTCCACGGTCCGCACCAGGGCATCGGTCGGCAGGTCGTTTTCATCCCGCCCGAACGGGTCTTCCAGTTCGTTGCCAATCGCATCCAGGCCAAAGAACGTGTAGCCGACGAGGGTGGTGAACAGCGGCGCCAGCCAGCCCAGCGGCTCGGCCAGGGCAAACGGCAACAACAGGCAGAAGATGTAGATGGTGCGGTGCAACAACAGCGTGTAGGGAAACGGCAGTGGCGTGCCCTTGATGCGCTCGCAGGTGGCCTGCACCTCGGTCAGCCCCACCAGCCGCTGCTCCAGCAGGCTGTAACGCCAGTCAGTGATCTGTTGTCGCTCGGCCAGCCGCGAGCATTGGCTGCCTACCTCACGCAGGATACCGTCGCACACATTGTGCGGGCTGATCGCCTCGGGCCGGGGCAACCATGGGCGGGCGGCAGCCAGGTCGTCTTCGTTGCGCAACCGCGCATTCAGCGCATGGGCAAACCCGCACAGGCTGCGCAGCAGCTCTTGGCGTAGTGCTTCATCGCCGATCACCACGCTCTCACGCACGAACGAGCGGGTTTCGATGATGAGCTTGCCCCAGGCCTTGCGCCCTTCCCACCAACGGTCATAGCAGGCGTTGTTGCGAAAGCTCATGAAGATCGACAGCGACAGGCCCAGCAAGGTGAATGGGGTGGCGCTGACCGGGTAGAAAAACGCCGGGTAATGCCGCTCGACCAGCACGATCAATGCGGCCAGCAGGGTGACCGTCAGGCAGCGCAGGGCAATGCGCTTGATGATCGAACCCTTGAGGGTGAACAACACGCGCAACACATCGGGTGCGGGGTGGACGATCATGGCAATCCAGAGGCAGCTGCTCAGCCGCCGGTCATGTTCATGAAACGCAGGATCTGTACGTCACCACCGACTTCGAAGTGATGGCGGTAGGGCTTGAGGTGCAGCGAGTCGCGGATGGCCTTTTCCAGGCGGTCGGGGTCGCCCGGGTGGGCGCGCAGCACGTGCTTGAGGTCTACCGAATGCTCGTTGCCCAGGCACAGCAGCAGCCGGCCCTCGACGGTCAGGCGCACGCGGTTGCAGGTGGCGCAGAAGTTGTGGCTGTGCGGCGAAATGAAGCCGACCCGGGTGTTGGCCGCTTCGGCCAGGCGCCAGTAACGGGCCGGCCCCTGCGACGTTTCGGTGGACTCGACCAGGGTGAAGTGTTCAGCCAGCAGCGCCCGTACTTCATCGCTGGAGCAGAACGACTCGCCACGTTCATGCTCGCTGATCACCCCCAGGGGCATTTCTTCGATGAAGGTGATGTCCAGCTCGCGGTCGATGGCAAAGCGCACCAGGTCGACCAGTTCATGGTCGTTGCGGCCCTTGAGCACCACGCAGTTGAGTTTGGTGCGCTTGAAGCCGGCCTGCCGGGCTGCGTCGATGCCGGCAATGACCTGGTGCAGGTCGCCGGTGCGGGTCAGTTGTTTGAAGCGGTCGGCGTCCAGGCTGTCGAGGCTGATGTTCAGGCGTGTAACGCCGGCGTCGAACAGCGGCTGGGCCAGGCGGCCAAGCTGCGAGCCGTTGCTGGTCAGGCACAGTTCGCGCAGGCCGGGCAGGGCGGCGATGCGCCCGCATAAGTCGACGATGCCCTGGCGCACCAGGGGTTCGCCACCGGTCAGGCGGATTTTGCGGGTGCCGAGGGCGACGAAACGCTCGGCCACCTGGAACAGTTCCTCCAGGCTGAGAATCTGCTGGCGCGGCAGGAACTGCATGTCTTCGGCCATGCAGTACACGCAACGGAAGTCGCAGCGGTCGGTGACCGACATCCGCAGGTAGTCGATTTTCCGGTTGAAGCCGTCGATCAGGGCCCGGCTGTTCTGTTCCACGTTCGCGCTCGCGTCTGGGAAGGGGGGGCATTTCTGTCCAAGCTATAACCTGGGCGCAGGGCCGTCAAATTGCTTTGTCCGACTGCATGATCGACGGTCTCTATCATGCGGCCTGGCAGCTCGTCGCCTGCCTGCCGTGATCGAAAGCGCTTATCACGCCGTAAGATCTTTCGATTGGACGCCCCGCCCCACGCTCCATAGGCTGAAACAAAGCACCGAAGCGTGAGGATTCACCGCATGAGCCAGGACGAACACATCAGGGACTACAAAGGCGCCGCCGCCGGCTGGGGGGCGCTGAAAAGCGTGACCAAGAGCTGGCTGGGCAGTGACAACGCCTTCAAGAACCTGCGGGCCATGCTCAAGACCAACCAGAACGGCGGCTTCGACTGCCCAGGCTGTGCCTGGGGCGAGTCGCCGGAAAGCGACATGGTCAAGTTCTGCGAAAACGGCGCCAAGGCGGTCAACTGGGAAGCCACCGGCCGCTCGGTGGACCCGGCCTTCTTTGCCAAGTACAGCGTCAGCGCGTTGAAGCAACAGACCGACTATTGGCTTGAATACCAAGGCCGCCTGACGCACCCGATGCGCTATGACGCAGCCACCGACCATTACGTGGAAACCACCTGGGCAGAAGCGTTCGAGCTGGTTGCCCGGCACCTGCGCGCACTGCAATCGCCGGACGAAGCCGAATTCTACACCTCGGGCCGGGCCAGCAATGAAGCGGCGTTTCTCTACCAGCTGTTCGTGCGTGCCTATGGCACCAACAATTTCCCGGACTGCTCCAACATGTGCCACGAAGCCAGCGGCTCGGGCATGTCGGAAACCCTGGGGGTGGGCAAAGGCACCGTGGTGTTTCACGACCTGGAACTGGCCGATGCCATTTTCGTGATTGGCCAGAACCCCGGCACCAACCACCCGCGCATGCTCGAACCGCTGCGTGAAGCGGTCAAGCGCGGTGCCCAGGTGGTGTGCTTCAACCCGCTCAAAGAGCGTGGCCTGGAGCGCTTCCAGCACCCGCAGCACCCGTTCGAAATGCTCAGCAATGGCTCTGAGCCGACTTCCAGCGCGTACTTCCGCCCAGCCTTGGGGGGCGACATGGCGGCCATGCGCGGTATTGCCAAGTTCCTTTTGCAGTGGGAACGCGAGGCCCAGGCCAAGGGCGAACCGCCGGTGTTCGACCACGCCTTCATCGCCGAGCATACCAGCGGTATCGATGGCTACCTGGCGGCGGTCGACGCTACGGCGTGGGAACACATCGTTGAGCAGTCTGGCCTGACCCTGGCCGAGATCGAACTGGCCGCGCGTATGTACCGCAAGGCCGAGCGGGTCATCATGTGCTGGGCCATGGGCGTGACGCAGCACCGCCATTCGGTGGCAACCGTGCAGGAAATCGTCAACCTGCAGCTTCTGCGCGGCAACGTCGGCAAGCCCGGCGCTGGCCTGTCGCCGGTGCGCGGCCACAGCAACGTGCAGGGCGACCGCACCATGGGCATCGACGAGAAGCCCCGGGCAGCACTGCTCGACGCCCTGGAAAAACGCTTCCGCTTCCGTGTGCCGCGTGCCCACGGGCACAATGCGGTGCTGGCGATAAAGGCCATGGAGGAGGGGCGGGCCAAGGTGTTCGTCGCCCTGGGCGGCAACTTTGCCCAAGCCACCCCGGATACGCCGCGTACCCATGCCGCGCTGCAAAAGTGTGCGCTGACTGTGCAGATTTCCACCAAGCTCAACCGCTCGCACCTGGTCACCGGCCGCGACGCGCTGATCCTGCCATGCCTGGGCCGCACCGAAATCGACCTGCAGGCCGCAGGGCCGCAGGGCGTGACCGTGGAAGACACCTTCAGCATGGTGCACCTCTCCCATGGCCAGTTGCGCCCGCGCTCGCCGCACATGCGTTCGGAGCCATGGATCATCGCCGGCATGGCCAAGGCCACGCTGGGCAATCAGCCGATCGACTGGGCCTATGCGGTGGCCGACTACAACCGCATCCGCGACATGATTGCCGACGTCATCCCCGGCTTCGCGCGTTTCAATGAACGCCTGAACAGCCCTGGCGGGTTCCACCTGGGTAACCACGCTGCCGAGCGCAACTTCCGCACGGCCACCGGCAAGGCGCGCTTCATGCCCCACACGCTGCCCGAGGCATTGGTCAACGCCAAGGTGCTGGCCCGCGGGGACAAGCCCGACCTGATCTTGCAGACCCTGCGTTCGCACGACCAGTACAACACCACCCTGTATGGGCTGGACGACCGCTACCGTGGGGTGTTCGGCCTGCGCGAAGTGGTGTTCGTCAACGAGGCCGACATCCGCCGCCTGGGCTTCGAACCGGGGGAGCACGTGGACCTGGTGTCGCTGTGGGAGGATGGTGTGGAACGGCGGGTGTCGGGGTTCCGCCTGGTGGCGTATGACGTGCCGCAAGGGCAGGCGGCGGCTTACTACCCCGAGACCAACCCGCTGGTGCCGCTGGAGAGTTATGGCGAGGGGACGTACACCCCGACCTCGAAGTTTGTGGCGATCAAGCTGGAGAAGGCCGAGGCCGGGAACCGGATTGCGGCGGTGCTGGCTTCGGATTGACGGGCGCCTGCAAGGGCCCTGCGGCGGGCCCCGGAAGGCGCAGCATCTTCAGCGCCTGCGAGATCGAGCGCCGCCCGCGCGGCGCTTCGCGGGTAAACCCGCTCCTACGCTTGTTTCGGGCCAATTATTCCCGTGGGATTTGCGCGCGAACGCCTTGGCGCCCACCTCAATATCGCGCCGTACAAACAAGGCGGTCGCGCGCGCCTGGCACAGGATGGACTGGCCCGAAACAAACGTAGGAGCGGGTTTACCCGCGAAGCGCCGCGCGGGCGGCGCTCGATCTCACAGGCGCTGCATATCTTCTGGCAACCACCTGTCAGCCCTGATGCAATCCCTGTGCGCCTTGCCGGCAATATGCCCCACAGCCATCAGCCACGGTTCACCGGTAAAGCCGTGGTGTACTTCATCTGTTCCATGGCAAAACTGGAGGTAATGTTCGACAACCCCTCGGTGCTGGTAATCAGCTTTTTGTAAAACCGGTCATACGCCGCAATATCCCCCACCACCACCCGCAGCATGTAGTCCCAGTCGCCAGACATGCGGTAGCACTCCATCACCTCCTCGAACCCGGTCACGGTCGCGGCAAACTGCGCCAGCCAGGCGCTGTCGTGGCGCTGAGTCTTGAGCTGGACGAACACCGTCAGCCCCAGCCCTAGCCGTTCAGGGGCCAGCAGGGCGACACGGCCGAGTATGTAGCCTTCTTCTTCCAGGCGCTTGACCCGCTTCCAGCACGGGGTGGTGGACAGGTTGACGGCTTCGGCCAAGTCCTTGAGCGACATCGAGGCATCGCGCTGAAGCAGGGTAAGAATGTGCTGGTCGAAGCTGTCCATATCGCGCGCTGGCCGTGCCGGAAAATATTTCACAGGTTACCCCAAGGCCAGGCGATTTGGCTTGTGCCATAGTGGCAGCTTTCATTCTGCCAATGGGCCTGACCATGTCCGACAAGCCGCGCAATTTCGCCACCCGTGCCATTCACGCTGGCGAGCAGTTCAGTGTTGCCGACAATGCCATTTTCCCGGCCATCGTCACCGCCAGCTCGTTCACCAAACGCAGCCTCGACGACAAGCCGGAGTACTCCTACAGCCGCGTCGGCAACCCTACCCGGCATGCCTACGAAACCTGCGTAGCGGCGCTGGAAGAGGGCGTGGGTGCCGTGGCCTGCGCCTCGGGGGTGAATGCCACCGCCACGGTACTGGAGCTGCTGCCCAAGGATGCCCACGTGGTCGTGATGAACGGCGTGTACGGGGGCACCTTCCGCATCCTCGAAGACTACCGCAGCCATACTTCAGGCCTGACCACCACCTATGTCGACCTCAACGACCTGGGCGCGGTGGCCGCGGCGATCAAGCCCGAAACCCAGTTGATCTGGATCGAGTCGCCGACCAACCCGTTGTTGCACCTGGTCGACCTCAAGGCGGTGTGCGACCTGGCGCGGGCCAAGGGCATCCTCACCTGCATCGACAACACCTTCTGCTCGCCGTGGAACCAGCGCCCGATCAACTTGGGGGTGGACCTGGTGATGCACTCGGCCAGCAAATACATTGGCGGCCACTCTGACCTGACTGGCGGTGTGGTGGTCGCGGCCAATGACGCGCTGCTGGCGCGCCTGCGCCGCATCAGCATGGCCATCGGCGCGGTGCAAGGGCCGTTCGACTGTTACCTGGCCCTGCGCGGCCTCAAGACCCTGGATGTGCGCATGGAGCGCCAGTGCGCCAATGCCCTGCAGGTGGCGCGCTTTCTGGAAACCCACGCGCAGGTCGAGCAGGTGTATTACCCCGGGCTGGAAAGCCACCCGCAGCATGAACTGTGCAAGCGCCAGATGCGCAGTGGCGGCGCGGTGGTGGCGATGAAGGTCAAGGGCGACCGCGCCGCGCTCAACCGCCTGGTCGAGGCGCTGCAGATCTTTGTATTGGCCGACTCGCTGGGCGGGGTGGAGAGCATGATCAACCACTCGTGGAGCATGTCGCACTGCTCGCTGAGCCCGGAGCAGAAGGGTGTGATGGGCATCAGCGAGAACCTGCTGCGGCTGTCGGTGGGGATCGAGGATTACCGCGACCTGATCGAAGACCTGGATGGGGCGTTGAAAGCGCTGGTTGCTGTGTAAGGGCTTGCGGTCCTATCGCCGGCAAGCCAGCTCCCACAGGTGCATCACAGGTTCGCAGTACTGTGGGGCCCCTGTGGGAGCTGGCTTGCCGGCGATAGGGCCGGTCAATTCAAAGAAAATGGTCAGTCAGGATTTGGGCGGATGAATGATCCGTTCGATCTTGTCCTTGATCAGCAACCGCTCCTTGCGCAGGCGGTTGACGGCGTCGTCGTTGGTGCCGTTGCCTTCGGCGGCCACCACCTCCTTGTCTTTGGCGTTGTATTCCTTGTGCAGTGCATGCAGCGCCTGGTCGTTGTCCATCAGTGCCTGGAACTTCTCAGCGGTAATGTGCAGGTCAGCGAGCAGATCATGCGGAACTGGCATTTCTTCACCTCTGTCAGGGATTGGCGATTGGTCTTGACCACTGAGGATAGTCGTCTTTGCGCAGGTAGGGGACTTGGGTAGTCTGTCGCCTCTCTCCAGTGACCCGGAACCTGCGCCATGCCTCATCTGAACCTGGAATACAGCGACAACCTGCGCGAGTTGAACGTCGATACTTTGCTGCTACGCCTGAACCATGCCCTGGTCGGCAGTGTCCAGTTCTCCGACGAGGCCGACATCAAGAGCCGCGCCCAGGCCTTCGGCCAGTTTCGCGTCGGTACTGCGCCTGATGAGCGCGCCTTTGCCCAGGTGCGTCTGGCCATCCTCAGCGGGCGCTCGCCGGAGGTGAAGTGAAGACGAACTGTCCGACAGTCTGCTGAACGTGCTGCGTGAAGCCATCCCCGAGCAGCCCGGGCTGGACATCCAGTTGTGCGTGGAAGTGCTGGGCATTGATCGTGAGCCGTACGCCAAGGCCAGAATTCTCCCGACCCAGGCCTGACTTTCAGCGAGCCGACCAGAATTCTGCCAGGTCCGGCCGTCCAACCCGATTGCATCCACATAGGTCAGAATTTCGTTATCTAGGGATGCTCCGATCAACTCGCCGTGCGGAGGCGGTAAGTTGATATTTCCCCCATCACGCAGAGCTATCTATCGAAAAAGCGCTCGATGCGTCATGTTTTCAGGGGCTTTTCGCCGAGATTTCCCTTTTAAGCGCGCAGTTCACCCATACTCATCAGCTGTTTTCGAGCCATCCACAGGTTCGACAGGGCGAACAGTGTGGTCAACTGAGCTGTGTTTTTCATCAGCCCACGAAAACGCACTTTCACGTAACCGAACTGGCGCTTGATCACCCGAAACGGATGCTCGACCTTGGCACGTGTCTGAGCTTTGCAGTACTCGATCTTGCGCCTGGCCTTGTAGAGCACGCTGCGTTTGCTCAGCCTGGAATACGTGCTGCGCCGCGCTGCAATTTGCCAGATTACGTTACGGTGCTCATGCTCTTCATGCTTTAGCGTCTGCATACACCGCGTTTTCTTCGCCATGGAGCAGTTCGGCGGCCTGCGTGACATCGGCCACATTGGCAGCGGTGCCATGGGCGTGGTGAACCAGGCCGGACTCGACATCGGCACCGATGTGAGCCTTCATCCCGAATAAAAACTGGCCACCTTCCTTGGTCTGGTGCATCTCGGGATCGCGCTTGCCTTCTTCAGTCTTCGTCGAACTGGGGGCATGAACAATGGTGGCGTCGACGATGGTGCCTTAGCGCAGTGACAGGCCTTTTTCCTGTAAATAACCGTTGATGACCGCAAGGATCGCAGGTACCAACTGATGCTTTTCCAGCAAGTGCCGGATGTTCATGATCGTGGTGTCTTCGGGGATTGGAGCGCTCAGTGTCAGGCGTGCGAACTGGCGCATGGGCGTGATTTCGTAGAGTGCTTCTTCCATGGCTGGATCGCTCAGAGAGAACCAGTTCTGCAGCAGGTGGATGCGCAGCATGGTTTCCAGAGGATAGGGTTTTCTACCGCCTTCGGCCTTGGGGTAGACCGGCTCGATCAGCCCCAGCAGGCCCGCCCAGGGCACGACCTGATCCATTTCCAGCAAGGACGCGTTCGCGGCGGGTTTGCTTACGCTTGCTTGCGTACTCGAAGTCGGTATAGCTCATCTGGCTCATAGGCGGCTCGGATCAGGTGGTGCGGCGATTTTCGCATAACCTGGGGCAAATTCGGAGATTCCCTAAAGTGCATTTACTAATTGCTGTGATCATCGGCGGGCCTTTCTTAATTTTCCTCGAATATGTGTTTTAAGGGACGAGCTGCTAGCCGGGCCGGAGGCGTGGCTGCGAGCTGGGCTAAAGATAAATTCGGCGATTAGCTTTCCCCACCACGGGCCACTCGATTTTTTGTCTATCCAAAATTCAACAAGCTTTTGATGTTCGATAAACGAATAAAAATTGGCCTGGAATTATTTCTTGCTTATATGGCAAGAAAATTTTTACGTCGTATGGTGGGTGCTTCCTACAGGCGCTTCCCAAATATAAGTGTCTAGAGATAAATGTGTTGATCTATCGCATCGCTCGACGGTTACATAGGGGTATGGCGTTCCGGTGTGTGCGAGTGCGGAGTGATGTCAATGGCTCTGATTGCTCATTAAGTTAATTTTCGTGTTTCTGATGATTGGGCGGTGGTCAGGCTATTTCGGCGATCGTCATCTCGGGAAGCAGTTTCTGCGGAGTCATGGATGCAAAGCTTTTTTGAAACGCTTTATAGACGAGCTCACGATAGCCCTGATGCAGTCGCTTTTCGCTTTTTTGAGGGGGGGCAAGACATTTGTACGGAATTGACTTTTGGGCAGGTATACAGTCGGGTGTTGTTCCTGGCTGCACGCTTGGAACATCTGCAGCTACAAGGTGAGCGTATATTGCTTACCTGCAAATCGCAGCATTTCTTTGTGCTTGGTTTTTTGGCTTGCTTATTGGCAGGAAGCGTGGCTGTTCCAGCACCGCCCCCCACTCGTAAAGGGCACGCAGCGCGGCTCATGATGCTTATGGATGCTGCGGGTGTGCGAGCAGTTATCGGTGATATTGATCACTGTAATTTCAATCGGAATATTATTTATATTGATATTCAAGATGTGGTATTTTTTGATCATGTTGAGTGCGATGGCTTCGCTAGTTTGGGAGGTGATAAGGAAGCTATCGCGCTTTTACAGTTTACATCTGGATCTACATCGGATCCCAAAGGTGTGATGGTTACAGTTGGAGGTTTGATTCATAATTGTGAGGCTATTGCTGGCTCTATGGGTATCACCCCTGAGTCTTCAGTTCTTACAGCACTTCCCTTGTTTCATGATATGGGGTTGATAGGAGGAGTGCTGGTGCCAGTGTTCATCGGATGTGTAGGTAATTTTATGCAGCCTATGGAGTTTGTTCAGTTTCCAGAGCGGTGGCTACAGTATATATCTGACTATGGCATCACTATTAGTGGTGGCCCTAACTTTATCTACGAATTGGCCGTGCGCGGCATTTCCAATGAAAAATTTGTGCGCTGTGATTTGTCGCGCTGGCGTGTTGCATTCTGTGGTGCTGAACCCATACGACCAGGCACCATTGACCGCTTCTCCGCACGATTTGCCAGCGTCGGCTTTCGACCAGAGGCATTTTATCCCTGCTATGGAATGGCTGAGTCCACGTTGTTTGTCACTGGAAAACCTCTCGGTGCACTACCTGAGGTTTGCAATCTGCAAGGTCGGGTGTTGGTTAATTGTGGCGTGGCAAGAGGGGACACGCAGATTCGAATCGTCGATCCGCAAACGCAATTGTGTCTGCCGGACCAGCAGGTGGGCGAAATCTGGGTATCAAGTCCAAGTGTGGCAGCTGGATATTGGCAGCTGCCAGACTTGAGTGCGGAGGTTTTTCATGCGCGGCTTCGCGGGGACCCGCACAAATACCTGCGCACTGGCGATTTGGGGTTTTTGAAGGATCAAGCGCTATACCTGGTTGGGCGGCTGAAGGATCAACTGGTCGTGTACGGTAAGAAGTACGCGCCGAATGATCTTGAGGCAGAAGCACAGGCTAGCCATGAAGCACTTCGCGCAGATGGGGGGGCGGCCTTCGTGCTCAACGAAGAAGATGGCGACAAGGTGTTGCTTGTCTTCGAGCTTAAACGTGCCTGGCTGCGGCGTCCCGATGAGTGGCCGAAAGTTGACCGTGCCGTACGGCATGTAATCAGCAATGTTTTCGGATTGGCGCTGGAGGAACTGGTGCTGATCAGGCCTGGCAGTTTACCACGTACATCCAGTGGCAAAGTTCGGCGGCATCAATGCCGTCACGATTACAAGATAGGAGCACTGGAACGCGTTATCTAAGCAGGTCGTACAGACGGCCATCAATCCATCGGTCAACAGGGAATGTCATGAGTGCATTTGAGTTACTTCTGCGCGATGCGCTGGCCTCGCTGCTGGAAACAGAGCCAGCCAGCATCGGTTTTTCCAAACCATTCGACGAGCTCGGCGTGGACTCGCTCATCGCTCTGCGACTAGTGCGCCAGGTGGTTGAGCTTACGGGTATTGATATAGACATCGAATGCATTCTTGACTACCCATCAATCGAACAGTTGGCGCGTCACTTGACCGCGTGCCGTGGTGTCGACGGGATCGAACCGGTCTGACTGAGAGGCATAAGCTGTGAACGCACTGCCCGTTGCTGAAAACTGGTTTCCTCTTTCCTGTGCCCAGCGCAGTCGCTGGTTCATTTATCGCTTGGATCCCGGCATGAGGGGATGCCAGAACAATGGGCTCTCCGCTCGGGTGGAGGGCCACTTAGCGCTCGATGCCTTGCGTGAGGCCGTTGTGCAACTGGTGGCTCGCCATCCCGCACTGCGGACTTGCTACCGAGAGCGTAATGGCGAGCCTCAGCAATGTGTTGCGCAAGACCTGCCAGTGACTGTGAGCGAACGATGGTTTGGAGCCGGGGACACTGCTGCGCTCGAACGTGAGATCGCCGCCGAGTTCGTCAAGCCGTTCGAGCTTGGCAGTGAGGCGTTGATACGCGCTACGCTCTATCACACTGATATGTGTTATTCGGTTTTGACCGTGGTATACGACCATATTGCGGTGGACGGCTGGTCCTACTGGCAACTTTTCGAGGAGCTGGGGCAACTATTGCAAGCTGGTGGTAAGGCGCGGCTGGCCCCTGTGTCCGCAAGCTACCGAGATTACGTGCATTGGCAGCGCAATTGGCTGACAAGCGACGAGGCGCAGGCTCAGTTCCGTTATTGGCAAGCGCAGTTAGTTGCACCGCTACCAACTTTGACGTTTCCTAGTGGGTACCATAAAGCCCGGAAGCACGGTAGCCAGCAGCAACGAACAAGCATTGAACTCCCCGGTGAACTCAGCGAGTCGCTACGATCATTCTCGGTAGCTCATGCGTGCACCTTGCATGTTACCTTGTTGGCGGCCTATGCGCTTTTACTGCAACGTTATTTCGGCGCGGACGATCTAGTGATTGGTTGTCCCATGCCCGGTAGAACCGAGCCGACTTGGGATAAGGTGGTGGGTGATTTCGTAAACCCGCTGCCTTTACGCATTTGCCCAGTGCCTCATGCCACTGTCAGCCAGTTCATGAGTCAGGTACGTCGTACGGCGATGGGAGCGTTGGCCAACCAGGACTATCCGTTCTCGAGTTTGGTCGATCATTTTTGTTCTGAGCGTATTACGGGGCAACATCCGCTCTTTCAAACCACGTTCACGTTTCAGAAAGCCCGCCATGGACAAGCCGCGGCCGCCCTGATGACTTTGGGAAGCGGCAAGAGAGCAGAGCCGTGGGGAGGCGTTGCATTATCGTCTTTCCCGGTACAGCAGTCGGGCATAGGCGTAGCCTTTCCCCTGGCCTTGGAGACGCTCGAAGTCCCCCTCGGTATCCGTTTTGATTTCAAGTATTCGTCAGGGCATTTCGATAGCGAAGCCATGACTCGCTTGGCGGCGCACTTCGTTTGCTTGCTGCAGTCGCTGGTCAATTGCCCTGATCGGCCTATTGGTGAACTCGACATGTTGACGGAGGCTCAGTTCCAGCGCTTGCGTGACGGATGGATCGGCGTTAGAACGGCGCCGGCAAATGCATCTATCGCCCAGTTGTTCGACGCTCAGGCCAAGCGCACCCCTGACCGGCTGGCGCTGCGGTATGGGGACAATGGGTTGACTTACGCACAGCTCGACTGTCAGGCCAATCAATTGGCTCATCATCTCACTGAGTTGGGAGTGGTATCCGAGGATCTGGTTGGGTTATGCATTGACCGAGGGTTGTCAATGCTCGTGAGTGTGTTTGGCATCCTCAAAGCCGGAGCAGCCTATTTGCCATTGGATCCGGCCTATCCTGCAGATCGACTTGCATACATGATCGAGGATGGGCGCCCCCGGGTGGTGCTGACCTCCGCGCTGCTGCGCAAAACCTTGGCCACGCTCGAGGGATGTCCCGCGCTAGTGTGTCTTGACACGCTGGCCGATACTTTGCGCCGTTACCCGGCGCACGCTCCGCAATCTATTCAAGCACCAGCCAGTCTTGCCTATGTGATCTACACATCTGGATCCACGGGTAAACCGAAGGGCGTTGCGATCCCCCAAGCTGGCGCCGTGAACCTGATGGAAGCATTGCATGAGTATGTAGCCGACGTGGTGGGGCATACGGACGAACTACGTGTCGGCATGAATGCCTCGATCTCATTCGATGCATCCGTGCAGCAGTGGCTCATGCTGCTCAAGGGCGCTACCGTACATATGCTTCCTGCGGACATTCGTCACGACCCAGAGCAAATGGCATCGGTCGTCAATCCTATGGAGCTCGATGTATTGGACTGCACGCCGGCACAGTTGCCAGTGATCCTGGCTGCCATCGACCGTATGCCGCTCGCCCGCTGCCTATTCATTGGCGGTGAGGCGATTAATCAACGAAACTGGTCTCACCTGCGCGCTCGCAGCATGTTACGCAGTTTCAACCTCTATGGACTGACCGAGTCTACGGTCGATACGTTGATCTGCGACATTCAGGCTGCCAGTGAATCGCCCACTCTGGGGCGACCGATTCGAAATACTCGTGTATACGTGCTGGATCAAACTTTGAATCCGGTACCGGTCGGTGTTATTGGGGAGCTCTACATCGGTGGCGTAGGGCTGGCGCGCGGTTACGTGAGGCGTCCAGGGCTGAGTGCCGAACGTTTCATTGCCGACCCATTCAGTGAAGTCGCTGGAGCGAGAATGTACCGCACCGGTGACCTCGGCCGTTACCGTATCGATGGCGAGCTTGAGTACCTAGGGCGTATCGACCATCAAGTGAAGTTGCGTGGTCATCGTCTTGAGCTCGGCGAGATAGAGGCTGCATTGGCAGCGTTGCCGGAAATGAGTCAGGTCTGTGTGGCTGTCAGAGAAGACCAGCCTGGTGATCCTCAATTGGTTGCTTACTTGGTACCGGTTGCCGGTCGCACCTTGCCATCTCTAGTAGAGCTGCGTGCATCGCTTCTGAGCAAGCTCCCTGCGTTCATGGTTCCGGCCCGTTTCGTCGAGCTCTCGACCTTGCCCTTGTCGACCAACGGCAAGGTCAACAAGAAGGCTTTGCCTGCCCCAATACTGTGCGAGCTGCAGACTTGCCACGTAGAGCCGTCGACTGCAACCGAGAAGCTATTGGCGGCTATCTGGGAGGAGGTACTCAATCGCGAGCGCGTTGGCCGCGACGACGATTTTTTCGAGTTGGGCGGGCACTCACTGCATACAACCCAGGTGGCTGCGAGGGTGCATGAGGTACTCGGCATTGAGCCTACGTTGCGTGCATTGTTCGAGAATTCACGTCTCTGTGTCCAAGCTGCTGTTCTCGACAAGCTTGTTGACCCTAGTCTGCAGGCTTCAACACCAGAGCTGCAGGCGGGGCCGCGCCCCGCCAGGTTGCCATTGTCGTACGCGCAAGAGCGCTTATGGCTGCTGGAACAGATCGAAAATCTGGGGGCTGCTTACAATATCAGTGGTGCGCTACGGATTGCGGGGGCGTTGGACTTTCACGCCTTTGAACGAGCTATCAATGAGATCGTTCGGCGGCATGAGTCATTGCGCACTCTCATCATTGCCGATGATGAGACGATCAGGCAAGTCATCGCGCCAGCTCAAAGGTTCACCTTGGGTTACCAGAACCTGACAGGCTTGCCGGAGGCATTGCTTCGTGAGGAGGTTACCAAGCGAATACGGGAAGTGGCGCAACGAAGTTTCGATCTGGAGCATGGGCTGCCATTTCGTGTAGAACTGATCCAGTCACACGTTGATGAATATATCGCCGTAGTCAGCATGCACCATATCGTTTCGGACGGCTGGTCGCTGAGGATACTGTTCCGCGAGCTGGCTGTTCTGTATACGGCATTCGATCAAGGGCGTCCCTCCCCCTTGGCCGAGTTGTCCGTACAGTACGCGGATTTCGCGTTATGGCAACGCTCGAGGATGCGCGATCAGCACCTTGTTGGTCAGCTCGACTTCTGGAAGTCAAAGCTGTGTGGTATGCCCGCCACGCTGAATCTACCTCTGGACAGGCCCAGGCCGGCAATGCAGAGCTTTCGGGGGGCCAAGCATGTTTTCCAGATTGGTACGGAACTGACTCAGCGTTTAACAGTACTGGCACATGCGCACAATGCCACGCTGTTCATGCTCCTGCTGGCTGGGTTCCAGCATGTCCTGGCACGTTGGAGCGGCCAGGAAGATATTGTGGTTGGTACTCCGATGGCGGGTCGTACCCATCGCAGGATCGAAGCGTTGGTTGGTTTCTTCGTCAATGTTGTGGTGCTGCGCACGGATTTGTCTGGTGCACCGAGTCTGCGACAGTTGCTCCTGCGTACGAAGGAGACGGCCTTGCAGGCATACAGCCATCAGGATGTGCCATTCGAGCGACTTGTCGAGGAACTTAACCCCCGTCGCGACCTGTCGCGGCCACCGCTCGTCCAGGTCATGATCAACTCGATTCCAGCCACTGACAGCGCAGAGAGCATGAGTCTACCTGGCTTGAGCATCGAAGTGCTGCCTGCGGGTGAGGTCAGCGCCCGCTACGAGTTGATGTTACGCATTCAGGAGAAGAGCGATCAGGTTGAATGCTCCTTTGAATATGCAACCGATTTGTTCGATGCCTCTACCGTCGATTGGTTGGCCAAGCACTACTGCTCGATCCTCGAGCAGGGTGTAGCAGAGCCGGATCGCCCGTTGAGCGACTTAGAGCTGCCAGGCAGTGATCTCCAGTGCATGATCTTGTCCACTTCATGCCATGAGCCTGTGCAGAGTCTTGTCGAAGTTTTTTCCAGGCAGGTCAGGCGTGACCCGGCGGCTATTGCCTGTGAGCACCGCCAGGGCGGGGTGCGCTACGACAATCTGGATGCATGGGCCAGACGAATTACTCATAGCCTGCGGCGCAGTGGCGTTGCTCCTACGCAGGTAGTCGGCCTGCTGATGCATCCCGACCCGCTTGTGATCGCCGCGCTGCTGGGCATTTTCAGGTTGGGTGCGATATGCCTGCCTCTGGACCCTGGCCACACCAACGAACATCTGATGCAGCTCGCCGGTCAAGGCAAAGCGGTATTACTGATGGGTATTGATGAACGCGTGGTGGACCTCGCGCAGGAAGAGCGTCCAGCATCAGTGCTCAAGCAGGTGATCTTGCAAGCAGGCCTGGAAACGTTCGATCGGTTCCCTGCTCCGGATGTCGATGCGGTGTGTTTCCTGCTGCCAACCTGGAGCGAGCAGGGCCATCTCCGGTTACTGACCTTGACTCAGAGGATGATGATGCAGCGGCTGGTGGCAATGGCGCAGGCAGGCGCTCAGCGCGATGGTATGTCCTGCGTCGACGGCATCGCCTCGCTGTGCGACATGCTGATGCCACTACTTTCAGGAGGGTGCCTGTACCTGCATGAGCGGCACCAACGAGACTCAGCGAGGCAGGTCGTGTCCCTTGGCCTAGTTCGCCAGTTCGATCCGGCACTTTCTCCTGCAGACACGACGGTGCCCACCAGTGGGATTAATGGCGGACGGATCTATGTGCTGGACCATCAGATGGCTCCTCTGCCGCCCTACTTGGTGGGTGACCTCTACGCCGATACCACCTCTTGGACTCAGGGGTATCACGGGGACGACGACCGCGAGCTTTTGACCAGCCCGGCATTGCCGGGAGTACTCCTTCTGAGCATGGGCGTGCGTGGTCGTTGGCGGGCTGACGGTCAATTGGAAAGTCTCGACAAGTCGGGTCCGGCATGGCTGGATGGGGGCCCTTTTGACCCCGCACAGGTCGAAATGGCGCTGTGCGCTCAACCACAGATCCAAGAGGCCATGGTCCTCCTTGGTGAAAACACGGGGGGGTTGCGTCTAGTAGCTTACGTGACGCTTCGCGACAGGGCGGTGAACTGGCAGGTTGAGCTGGCATGGCGGGAATCAATCAAGCATCTCCTTCCTGCAGATCTGATGTCTGCCGAGTTGATAGTGGTAGAGCAACTGCCGCATAGGATGGATGAATCCCTCGAGATACTGGGGTCTACGAACCCAGAGCAAAGCAGGGCGACAATTACGCCTCCCCAGACCTCCGTTGAACGTAAGCTGGCCAAGTTGTGGAGTGATGTACTTGGCATTGATCAGGTAGGAGGCGAGGACAACTTCTTCAACCTGGGAGGCCATTCATTATTGGCAACGGTGGTCTTGTCGCGCATCCGCCAAGTATTCGGGGTCGAGTTGCCACTGCGTGCGCTTTTCGAGTCGGCCAGCCTGAGCGCGCTGGCCTTGCTTCTTACGCAGTCCCTAGAAGGCCTGGAGCGGGTCATTGAGGACAACGCCGACGAAGAAGTGGGCACCTTATAAGGAGCCCTCTTGCCACGCACCTGGTTTGAAATGGAGGAATCGCGAGATGGACACCCTTCGATCGACTGTCCCCACGGTTCGGTTGCATACCGAAGCTCGTAGGTATCTTGCAGTAAATTCAAGTCAAAGGCTTATTGCCCGCACGACCTTGTCACAAGTTCTGGCCAATATGAAAGACATGGATTTGGCGAAGGCTGCGTTGACCGTCTATGAAGGCGAAGTCTTGATCCGGTCATACAGCTATGCCGAGCTGCTCCAGCAGATCAGCCTCCTAGCTTGCTGGTTCGTTCGGGAGCAAGGAGTGACGCGCGGTGATCGGGTCATGGTGATGTCAAGCAATAGCGACCAGTCCTACGTCGCTCATTTGGCTTTGATGTCCATAGGCGCGATAACTGTTCCGGTGAGTAATACCGAATCACCCGAGGTATTGCAGATCATCATCGATAAAGTCCGCCCATGTTTGTTGGTCACGGGGCGTGATGTTCGATCTGAGCTGACGCAGTTGGACGGAGACTTGACGCACGCCTTGCCCATGTTGCCGTTGGCAGTAGTAGAGAGCTGGGCGAGCGTTAACTGGCCTTTGATGGCAATCCAGCCTGATGACCCTGCAGTGATTCTGTTTACCTCCGGAACGACTTCATCGCCCAAAGGGGTATGCCTTAGCCACTACAACCTGCTGCTGAACGCTGAAGGCCTGAGCCGTGTTCACAACCTTGCCGACCGGTCCGTGCACATGTGCGTGTTGCCATTGTTTCACGCCAACGCATTTGGCTTCTCGATGGTTGCCTCGCTCTATGCTGCCAGTCACGTGGTGCTATGCGCCGGTCTGCCGGGGGCTGCGGTGTGGTCGATCCTGCGCGAGCACCGCGTCAATGTCATTTCGCTGGTGCCGGAGATCATCCGTGTACTGGCAAGCTGCCCTGAACCCCGGACCTCGCTACCTGACTTGCAATACGTGGTATCGGCAGCGGCGCCGCTTCCCCAGACGGTAGCCCACAGTTTTATGGGTAACACTGGCATAGACATCCATCAAGGCTATGGCATGAGCGAATGTGTGAACTTCGCGGCTTCGGTACCTTGGCATGTCAGTCCGGAAGATTTTTCCCGGGCCTGCAGACATTGGCAGGTGCTGAGCATCGGACCGGCAGTTTTCGGTTGCGAGATCAGGATCGTGCGAGCCGATGGCAGTCCGGCGAATGAAGAAGAGGAAGGAGAGATCGTCGTTAACGGCCATACGGTCATGCTTGGCTATTGGGGCGAGCCGGCCGCCACAGAAGCAGCCATGGGTGACGGTTACCTGCGTACAGGCGACTTGGGTTTTTTCGCCGCCTTGGACGGGCAGCGCTACATGTTCATCACCGGGCGTAAAAAGGAAATCATCATTCGCTACGGCGAGAATCTGTCGCCGTTGGTTATCGAAGCACAGCTCAATGCCTTGCGACACTTTGGGCGCTACGCGGTGACTGGGTTTGCCAATGAAATGGCAGGCGAAGAAATCGGCCTGTACCTGCACTGCGAGCCAACGGCTCAATTACAGCAGAGGGTCTTGGAATGCGTGCGCGCCTGTTCCCCTCGCTACCGGCCGAGGGTTGTCCTGTTGGGACGCGAGGCGATTCCCGCGACGCCCACCGGCAAGGTCAAGCGAGCGTTGTTGGCGGCAAGGTTTGCCGCCTATGAAAAACGTGTCTGCGCCAACGAGCCGAATGTTGTGATGATGGCATGAGCGCGATGAGTTTACCCACCGAGGAAGATGAAATGGAAAACAATCCCGGCTTTATTCCCTATCCGCTGGCTCATGGCTTGCTGTCGAGCATGGAGGATGATGAGTACCCCACGCAGCTATGGGGATGTACTTATGATCGTCTGCAGTTGCCTGACAGCGGAACACATTTTGGCTATGTCTACGAAGGAAAATTGACACTGCAGCATGCTTCCGGCACGTTCGGCATTCAGGCAGGCATGTATTTCGCCGCTCCCGGTCATGCGCAACTGCACGGTGAGGGGTCGGGGATTGCGATTACCCGGCTTGGCTTCAACGGGTTCTTCAATATCGGTGGTCCGGTCGAGGCACAAGGACGATTGAAGTACATCGATGGCTGTACCGACTCGCTTCTGTTACCGCCTGTAATGATGGGCGATAGCTGTTTGAATTTGCTGTATTTCCCTGCGGGTATCGACCAAACGCTGCACACTCATCCCTCTATGAGGGTTGGCATGGTCATACGCGGAAAAGGTGAGTGCATCACGCCCGATCGCGTCATCGCCCTGGAGCCTGGGCGAGTTTTCGTCATCCCGGCCGAGGGCAAGCATGGGTTTCGTACTCGTGAGAGCGAAATGTCGGTTATTGCTTACCACCCAGACAGCGACTTCGGCCCCACCCATGAATTTCATCCAATGATCAATCGCACCATTGTAGATGGTGTATCAGCAAACGCCATCGAAGCGATCAAGACCAAATAGACCAGTTATTAAACAGGTGTGTCTGTTCGACAGGCTGGCGAGCCTGTCGTTTCGGAGTGATGAGCAATGAAAGTAACCCCGTTACGTAACGACTTTGGCGTCATGATCAAACCGCAGCCAATGAGTGAGCGATGGCGCGATCTGGATCAGGCCCACCTCCAACAGTTGATCAAGACCAAAGGTGTTGTCCTGTTGCGAGGTTTTGATTTCGAGATCGCCGATTACGAGGCCTTCACTTTGAGGTTCGCGCAGAAGATGATTCCCAACCGAGAGACATTCGCGATACCCAACGGTGGCTACCGGGATCGCGAGGATGTGAGTGGAGATAGCCTCACCGCAACCGTAAACCTGCACAAGGGACCTATTGGATGGCACAGCGAAGACTGCCACTTGCCCACTAGTCCCCATTTGCTATTTCTGTATTGCGAAAGTCCGCCTCTGCGTGGTGGAGCTACATTGCTCACAGATGGAATTGAAATTTTTTCTCAATGTGACGAGAACATTCGCGACTTTTTAACCCGTCATGCTCATTTGCACACTTGGACACTGCCGTCCGCCTCGGTTGCCAGGATGTTGGGCGTTGCGCTGCAGAACGTGGAGGAAGCGATCTGTCGCCTGGTTGAAAGTCTTCCGACGGGGCAGAAACTGGAAATCGAGTTCACCACCGAGCACATCATCGCCAGGTTCACCGAGCCCTTGGCGCGGATCACGCGATGGTCGCAGCACAAAGCTTTTTGCAATCGCCTATTGCTTTATCGTGTATTGCGTCAGGCCAAGTTGCGTGAGGGTGCGGCATCGAGTGTGGTCGACCCGACGCCAAGCGAAGATTTCGAGGACGTGTTGCGCGTCATCGATAGCCTGGCTTACCTCAGTGCTTACCATGTGCACTGGCAGTCTAGGGATTTGGTGGTATTTGATAACACACGGATCATGCATGCCCGCGCGCCGATTCTGGATGAGCAGCGCAGGATTCTTATACGTAGTTGCATTGCGAACTTTTAGGAGTGTTGCAGCATGATCATCCGGGAAACTGAAACTCAGGATTGGGAAATACTGAGGTCCATTCGACTGCAGGCATTATCAGCCTCGCCCACTGCATTCGGTGTCCGCTATGAGGATGCCGCCAACAATAGCGACGAGCGCTGGAAGGTTCTGGCCTCATCACAACATCCCCCCTATTTCTGGTTGGCGCTTGAGCAGGAAATGCCTGTCGGCATGGTAGGTGCCAGCCTTGATGAGCAGCGGCGTTTCACTCTGATCGGCATGTGGGTAAACCCTCAATGGCGGGGCACTGATATTGCGCAGCGCCTGGTGCAGCAAGTCAAGGCGCGGGCGACGAAGCTTGGCTTTGCGCACATCGTCCTAGGCGTTTCTCCCGAGAACGCTCGCGCAGTGCGCTTCTACCAGCGTCAAGGATTTGCCTTCATTGAGGAATACGAGTGGCTGAACAGCCATCCGTACATAAGGCTGCAACTGATGAAATGTGCAGACAGGGGAATGCTCTGAATCAGTGTGGACACGCCTCTAGTGGGTAAGGAATGTCCTCTTAATCGAACATAAACGCTTGGATGCAGTTTACCGATGATCAACACAATATTTGCGTTGCTGGCTGAACGAGGTATTCGCCTGTGGTTGAACAATGATGATCTCAACTACAAAGCCCCCAAAGGGGCGCTGACCGACTCGCTGAAAACGCTGATCGTCCAGCACAAGGCCGATCTGATCCAGTTTCTCAAGCAACAGGATGACGATGGGCCCCGGAGGTATTTGCCTGTTGGCAGGCGCGGCGTCAACAGCACCCATCCGCTGTCTTTCGGTCAACAGCGGTTATGGTTGCTGGATCGAATGAACAACGGCAGCGCGCACTACAACATGCCGTGCGCATTGCGCCTAACCGGCAAGTTGGATATTGACGCGCTCGGCCATGCCTTCACACGCATTCTTGAGCGTCATGAAAGCCTGCGCACCTGCTTCGTGGCCGATAGCGACGATGAGCCTCGCCAGGTCTTCATGCCGGCGACGACGTTTCAGGTGCGCCAGCGTGACCTATGCTGCGTTGCCGTCAACGACGTTGCGGCTGTCGTCGATGAAATGATGTTGGATGAGGCCAGCAAGCCTTTCGACCTGAGCACGGATATCATGCTTCGCGTCATGTTGCTCGTTTTAGGCAATGACGAACATGTGTTGCTTGTCACGCTGCACCATATTGCGTGCGATGGATGGTCGATAAGACTGTTGGTCAAGGAGTTCTGTACGCTTTACAGTGCCCGTGTGCAAGAGTTCGACGATTTGCTCGAGTCGCTGCCGATCCAGTATGCCGACTATGCCGATTGGCAACGAAGCGGATTGCAGGCGGTTGTTCTGGATCAACAACTTGAATACTGGAAGCATAAGCTGGCGGGACTGCCTGCTGTGCACAACCTGCCGCTCGACCATCCGCGGCCGGTCAGCCAGACCTTCCTCGGCAGTACCTGTGAGTGCCATCTCAACTCTATTGCGTTGGCGCGTCTGCGCGATTTCTGCCGATTATCTGGCGCAACCCTGTTCATGGGGCTGCATGCGGCGTTTGCTGCTTTGTTGTCTCGCTATAGCAACGAAACGGATATCGTGATCGGCACGCCCATCGCCAATCGTGAACAGCCCGAAGTGGCGAACCTGATAGGTTTTTTCGTCAATACCTTAGTATTGCGTAGCGACCTGTCCGGTGAAATGTCGTTTGCTGCGTTGATGGAACAGAGTAAGCGCTTGTTGCTGGAAGCCTATGAGCATCAGCAAGTACCGTTCGAACGGATTGTGGAATGTCTTCAACCCGAGCGCAGTCTCAGTCACTCGACATTGTTCCAGGTCATGCTGGTACTGCACAACGATGAACAAGCCGCATTGGGGTTGCCGGAACTGCAGCTTGAAATCATGCCGCCATCACAAGTGACCACCAAGTACGATCTCACGCTGAAGGTGGGGGAAGATGTCCGCGGGCTCTCGTTGACCTGGGAGTACAACACCGATTTGTTCGAAGATGCAACCATTGGCCGAATGGCGCGGCATTTTGAACATCTGCTGGACAGCATGCTGGAATGTCCGACTGCGCCGGTGTTCAGCCTGGACCTGCTTGATGAGTGCGAGCGACGGCAACTACTGCTCGATTGGAACTGCACAACCGTGCCGATGAACATGGGTGAGCAATTGCATCGTCTATTCGAGGCACAAGTGGTCAAACATCCTGAGCGCAGAGCGATATTCGATGCCTGCAATAGCCTTGGGTATGCGGCATTGAACAGGGCAGCCAATGGCTTGGCCCACATCTTGATCGAGTCGGGCATCCGTCCTGGCGATCCGGTGCCGCTGATGATGACCGGCGGTTGTGTCGTTCCCTTGGCGATGCTGGCAGTGATGAAAGCAGGTGGAATGTTCGCACCGATCGATATGCGCTGGCCCGAGCAGCGGGTTCGTTCTGTGATGCAGCAACTATCTCCCCGTGTCGTGCTGCAGGACGCACTGGTGGGGAATCGCTTCGGTACAACCTGGCCCGTCATTGTGGTCGATCTGCAGCGGCTGCCCGATCGAGCTGACAATCCGTGCGTGAACCTGTCCCCTGACGCTCCAATCTATGTGATTCACACCTCCGGTTCGACCGGGGAACCTAAAGGTGCCATCAATCGGCATGTCGGTATTGTCAACCGTCTGCGTTTCATGAACCGCTACTTCGCTGCCTGTGATGAGGTAGTGATGCAAACCACTCACCACTGTTTCGACTCCAGTGTCTGGCAGTTTTTCTGGCCTCTGTTGAGTGGTGGCAGCTGCTTTATTCCTGACCCTGACGAGGATTTTGACGCTGTAGGCTTGCAGACTGCCATTGCTCGGCATCAGGTGACGGTAACGGACTTCACTCCTTCGTTGTTTGCAGCATTTGTCGAGGGTCTTGAAGCAGAAAACTGGCCACGAGCGCCGCTGGCAACGCTAAAGGCTCTCGTGGTGGGTGGTGAAGCTATTGTCGTTGAGCCTGCCAGGCGCTTTGGGCAAGCCTACCCCGATGTCGATCTGATCAATGCGTACGGCCCGACCGAAACTGCCATAGGTGTCGTGTTCTACAGGATTCCGGCCCAGGCCCCTGAGCGGATCCCCATTGGCAAACCTATCGACAACGTCCAGGTTTATGTTCTCGACCGCAACTGCTCACCGGTTCCGGTGGGTGTTCCCGGCGAGCTTTACATTGCGGGGGCGTGCATGGGGGCAGGTTACTGGAATGCAGCCGAACAGACAGAATTCGCATTCGTGGCGAATCCGTTCCACATTTCGGCAGACCCTTCGAGCAGTTCACGCATGTATCGTACGGGCGATCTCGTCCGTTGGCTGGCCGATGGCAATCTGGACTATCTCGGGCGAATGGATAAGCAGGTCAAGATACGAGGGATGCGTATCGAACCGGCTGAGATCGAGAAGCAGCTTGTTGCGCAGCCTGGCGTCGTTCAGACCGTGGTCACGGTCCGCCAGTCGAGTGACAAGCTCCTGGTTGCTTTCATCGTGCTCGATGATAGGGGCCCGTTGACGAAGGCGAACGCATCGCAAGTGTTACGTCAGCAGCTACAGAGAGTCTTGCCCGACTACATGGTGCCAGCCGCTATCACAGTGGTAGAAAGCCTGCCGCTGTCAGCCAGTGGCAAAGTCGATCACAAAGCATTGGCGTTGATAGACGACTATACATCGCAGCTTGAACATGTTGCGCCACGTACTTACCTCGAGCGGATCATATGCGACATCTGGCAGGAGCTGCTGGGGGCGGAGAGGGTGGGGGTATACGACAACTTCTTCGAGCTGGGCGGGCACTCTCTGACTGCCACGCGTTTGGTGTCCCGTCTGGGTAAGACGCTTGGTGTCAAATTGCCGCTCAGGACAGTGTTCAGCGACCAGACACCCGAAGCGTTAGCACACACATTGAGCATGCTTGATGGGGGAGCACGCCAGCCGTCCTTGCGCGCCGTAGTGACGGGTGACAGGGTTCCGTTGTCGTTTGCGCAGCAACGTCTTTGGTTGCTGGACCATATCGATGGTGGCAGCGAACACTACAACATGCCCTGCGCGCTCAGGTTATCGGGGAAGCCCGATTTCGATGCGCTTACATGCGCGTTTCATGCGTTGATCGAACGCCATGAAAGCCTGCGCACCTGTTTTCATGCCGATGCACTAGGGCAGCCATACCAAGTCGTACAGCCAATAACCGAATTCTCGGTATGCCAGACTGACCTGAGTTCCTTCGATGAGTCGACCATGCAAAGCTGCGTCGATGAACTGATCCGTGATGAAGCGAGCAGTTCATTCGCCTTGGATCGCGATCTGATGATTCGGGCTCATCTGATCACCCTGGCCACTGACCAGTTCATTCTGTTGGTCACCCTGCATCACATCGCGTCCGATGGTTGGTCAACTGCGATCCTGGTTCAGGATTTGGCGCGACTGTACAGTGCTTTTGCTCAAGGTCTCGACAACCCTCTACTGCCACTGCAGGTGCAATACAGCGATTATGCGCAGTGGCAGCGCAACTACCTGCAAGGGGAGGTACTTGATGCGCAACTGAACTATTGGCGCCGGCAACTGGCCAATCTACCGATTGCCCACAGCGTGGCGCTCGACCATCCACGCCCCCATGTTCAGAGCTTTAAAGGTGCGACCCTGCGTACGCGCATTAGTGCTTCGGTTGCAAAGGCAATCAGCCGCCTTTGTCATGCCCAAGGTGCGACGCTGTTCATGGGGTTGCATTCGATATTCTCGGTGCTGCTATCGCGCTACAGTGGGGAAACCGACATCATCGTCGGAACGCCGATCGCAAACCGTGAGCAAGTGGAGATCGCCTCGCTGATTGGTTGTTTCGTCAATACATTGGTATTGCGTAGCGACTTGTCCGGGGACCCGACGTTCTCCGAGTTGCTGAGGCGGAACAGAGAAATGCTGCTGGATTCCTACACCCATCAGCAGCTGCCATTCGAGCAGATCGTTGAAGCACTCCAACCTGATCGGCATATGAATCATGCAACCTTATTCCAGTTCATGCTGGTCTTGCAGAACAATGATGGTGCTCGCCTAGATTTGCCTGGCATGACGCTTGAGACGCTGGAACAGGATACCGGTATCGCCAAATACGATCTGACGCTCTTCGTGACTGAACGCCTCGGTGGGTTGGATCTCGCTTGGGAATACAACATCGATATATTCAACTCTCGGACAATTGACGGTTTTGCGCGTCATTTTGCGGTGCTTCTGGAATCGTTCAGCCATGACCCGCACCAATCGATAGCGAACGTGCCGCTGATGAGCGAGAACGAGCGACAGGAGCTGTGGAATCTGGGAGCGACTGGAATTCCTCTGGATGTGGCTTTCACTCCCCGGTTGCTGCCGTCGCGGTTTATTGAGCAGGCGAAGCGCCAAGGTGACAGGATCGCAGTCAAGATGGCGGATAAGGCACTGAGCTATCAGTCACTGGAAGTGCTCAGCGCGTGTTTGGGGCGACGCCTTATAGCGGCAGGTTGTAGGCCGAACGCACTGGTTGCGATCGTCATGGAAAAAGGCTGGGAGCAAATAGTGGGAGTGCTCGGTATCTTGCGCTCCGGCGCTGCTTACTTGCCTGTGGACGCGAAATTGCCGGTCGAACGTATACATTTGTTGCTGGAACTGGGGGAAATCCGTCATGTTGTCGCGACCCATGAGCAGGCTCGCAGATTGTTCAGAAACTGCGACCGGTCTGTCATTTGCGTCGATGAGGATTTGTCAGAGCACGATATCCTTGGCAGCGGGGATGAGTTGGACCGCCGTGCCGGTGTGGATGATCTTGCCTATGTGATTTTTACCTCAGGGTCGACGGGCGCTCCCAAAGGCGTGATGATTACGCACCGCGGAGCATCCAATACCATTGATGATCTTTGTGTGCGTTTTGCTATCAATGACAGTGACAGTGTGCTGGCGCTATCGAACTTGAGTTTTGACCTTTCGGTTTTCGATATCTTCGGGTTGTTATCGGTGGGCGGTACAGTGGTGCTACCGCAAGTGCACGAGGCCAAGGATGCTGTTGCCTGGAGCCGTTACCTGGAACAGGAGTCGATCACGATCTGGAATACCGTTCCAGCTTACATGCAGCTGCTGACAAAGATCGAGTCGTCTGCGCTCAATCCATCATTACGACTGATCATGATGGCAGGAGATCGGATTGCCATTGATTTGCCGGCACGCATCGCCGAACGCTTTCCCAACGCCCGTCAGATCAACCTGGGGGGCAATACCGAGGCTTCGATTTTCTCTTGCGTCTATTACATCGACGATGTCAACTACTTTGGCAAGAGCGTGCCCTACGGCAAGGCGCTGACCAATCAGCACATTTTCGTTTTCGGTAGTGACTTGCTTCCGGCTCCCTACGGCGTAGCAGGTGAAATCTACATCGGTGGAGCAGGGGTTTCGCCTGGCTATTGGCGGGATGCGGCGAAAACCGTCAGCAGCTTCATCGAACATCCGTTGACGGGAGAGCGGATGTACAAGACGGGGGATATGGGGCGTCTGTTACGCGACGGCAACATAGAGTTCATTGGCCGTAAGGATTTCCAAGTCAAAGTGCGCGGATACCGTATCGAGCTGGGGGAGATCGATAATGCTCTGCTCGAGCACGCATGTATCAAGGACGCAGTGACAGCAACCTACCAACGTGCAGACGATGACTGCCGGTTGGTAATTTATGTCGTACCGCATGCCCATATCGCCGGGACATGGACCGCAGAGCAACTGATCAACGAATTGCGTCTGCATCTGAGCAGAAGTTTGCCCGATTACATGCAGCCTTCTGCGTTCATGCTTCTGGCAGGATTGCCGTTATCAGCCAATGGCAAGGTTGACCGCAAGGCATTACCAGACCCTGACCTTGGGCTTGTACGGCAGCAGCTATCGGCACCTAGTACGAGCATGGAGAAACGGCTTTGTGAAATATGGCAAACCGTACTGGGTATTGACCATATTGGTACGAACGAAAACTTCTTTGAGCTGGGAGGACACTCTTTACTGGTGATGCAGGTGATCGCCAGCCTGCAGCAACATGGTATCACCGCTACAGCTCGGCAAGTCTTTACTGCACATACGCTGGCACATCTGGCCGCATTGCTCCAGGAATCTGAAATGACGCGCGGATTCGTAGCACCAATCAATGCGATTCCTGTGGGGTGCACTCAACTGACCCCCGCGATGCTGCCTTTGGTTGAACTGGACAACGAAGCGCTTGGGCGTCTGATGGCGCAGGTGCCGGGCGGAGCGATGAACATCCAGGATATCTACCCGCTGGGGCCGTTGCAGGAAGGCATGCTTTTCCATAACCAGTTGAGCCCTGAGTCAGATCCTTATGTTGTTACCACGCTGATCAAGCTGGCGGGTAGCGCAAATCTCGAGATGTTCATCGAAGCGGTTCAGCAGTTGGTCGATCGTCATGATGTACTGCGCTCGGCATTTTTGTGGAAAAGCTTGCCGCAACCTGTACAGGTCGTGTTGCGTCAGGTCACGCTGCCCGTATTCGCCGTCGAACTGGACAGTGAGCAAGAGACGCTGGAATACATGTACCAGCTGGCTGGGCCACAAAATCAGAGAATGAACCTGGAGGCTGCTCCGCTGCTTACATTGCATGTGGCGCCCCAAGAGAACAGTTATCTGATATTGGTTCGCCTGCATCACATCATTTTCGATCATGTGGGCATGGAAATCCTCCTGCGAGAGCTGCAGTTGTTACGCGAAGGTCACGCGGATCGGCTCGCTCCGACGCTCCCCTATCGCGAGTTCATCGCCCATTTGGGTCATCATGATCATGATCAAGCCTTGGCTTATTTCCGGCGTACGCTGGGCGACGTTCGCAGCCCGACGATTGCTTTTGGCCTGAGCGATACGCATGGTGATGGAAGCACGATTGTAGAACTGCGAGAGTCCGTTGCGCAGGGCATGGATGAGCGTCTGCGTAGCCTGGCCAGACAGATGCAAGTTACCCCTGCAACACTTTTCCATGTCGCCTGGGCCTTGGTACTGGCGGATGCGTGCGAACAAGAGGATGTGGTGTTCGGCTCAGTGGTATCCGGACGCTTGCAAGGAACCTGTGGAGTGGACGGTACGCTTGGGTTGTTCATCAACAGCTTGCCGGTTCGCATCGGCTTGGTTGGCCTAGATGCATCGCAACTGGTCAGGCACACCCATCAGGTTCTGCTCGACTTGTTCCCCCATGAGCATGCCTCGCTTGCCCAGGTTCAGCAGTGCGCTGTGCTGGCCAATGCAGGCCCGCTATTCAACACCTTGCTCAATTGCCGCCATTCCAACAGAGATCCGTCATTCGAGGTGCTGGCAGGGCAGGAGCGCACCAGCTATCCCGTGTATCTGGGCGTCGATGATTATGCTGATGAGTTCGTTTTGGACTTGCAGATTGATGGGTCGATCGATGGCCAGCATATGATGGATTGTATGCAGTGCGCCCTACTCAGGCTTGTGGAAGCACTGGAAACTCGCTCGTGCAAGCCTGTGGCGCAGATGAAATTCATTGATGAGTCCAGGCGTGCCAGTTGGCCAACGCCCCACTCGCCTGCTGTTCAGCCGTCGGCTCCCGATCTGCCTGCCTTGGTGGATCCATCGTTGATGGCAAGTTTAGCAGGGATCTGGGCTCAGTTACTGGAAATCGAACCGCCAAAAGCTGATGACGACTTTTTCGAGTTGGGTGGTAATTCGCTTCTTGTCATGCGTCTGGTGGCGCGGGTGGCAATGGTTTGGGGCGTCGAGCTACCCATGCCGCAGGTTTTCGCTACACCGACCTTGGCTGCGCTTGCCCAGCATGTCGTCTTTCTGCGCCGCCAGGCATGAGGTGCCCGCCCCATTCTGTAACCGAGGCCAATATGCGTGCTACGCAATTACACTTGAAAGGCGTCGTATCAAATTCCAAGGAGAAGGAAGCCAGATGATAGCAAGCCGCAATACCCTCGAGCTCTCACTGCGACTAGGCTGTGCCAACGATCAGTTGGACGCCTGGATCGCCTTCTGCTGGAGACGATACTGACATCATGAATTTTCTGTCTTATTTATACGGACGTTCATGGTCACTTCTGCTGGCATCCTGCGTTGCAAGTCTGATCGCCGGTGCAAGCGGCGTGGCACTCGTCGCCTTGATGACCCGAACCCATGCGAGTGCGGCGGCACAAGTGGCCGAACTGTTTTTCAGCGTCTGTGTGCTGCATCTGTTCGCTCGCACGCTTACCCAGATCATCCTGCTCAAGCTGACCCAGAGTTCGATCCTGAACATCCGTCTGGACATGAGTGGCAAGCTATTGTCCGCGCGTCTCGCTCAACTCAACCAACAAGGCAAGGCGGAATTGCTGACGATCCTGACCCGGGATATCGAATCACTGATCGCGGCCATGACCTTGATTCCGATGGTCTTGACGTATTCGGCAATTCTTATCGGGTGTCTGGCTTATATGGCCTGGCTGGCTTGGGATCTGTTTCTGGTATTTCTAGCGTCCCTCTTGCTCGGCGCTATAACTTATTACTATCTTAAACTTCCTGTGTTGAACCGTCTGGTAAATCTGCGTAGGGAAGTGGGGCGGCTATATGGTCACTTTCATGACCTGGTCGAAGGACGGCGCGAGCTGCAACTCAATATCAATCGTGGGCGTCGCTTCATTGAAGAAGTGTTGCAGGCCGATGCCATAAGTCTCAAGAAGTCGCATGTCGATACTTATTCCAGGTTGGCATTGGTTGCTAATTTTGGTGATGTTCTATTCTATTTGGTGATTGGCGGGCTGTTATTCATTGTTCCGCAATTTCTTGAGTATGAAGCTTCAGTGCTTACAGCGTTCTCAATAGTTGTGCTGTATCTGATGGGCCCGTTGAGCACGATCATGAACGCGATACCTGTGATTACTGAGGGCACGGTTGCTTACCACCAGTTGTACAAGCTCAATGCCACTCTGTGCAGTGATGTACAGCCGGAAAGCACACTCACCAATCCATTCCCAGGCCCAGGCTTCGTTTCACTTGTTCTGCAGGGGGTTACCCATCATTATCCCAGCGATAGTGAGGATGAGCGTTTCCCTCTCGGGCCGCTGAACCTCAAAATCGAGGCAGGCGAGATCCTCTTCATTGTGGGTGGCAACGGCAGTGGAAAAACGACACTGGCGATGTTACTGCTTGGCCTGTATCAGCCCGAACAAGGCAGTATGTGGCTTAATGGGATGTCTGTTACAAGTCACAATCTACAGGCTTATCGTCAGCACTTCTCCGTTGTGTTTGCAGACTTTCATCTGCTTCGCCATCTGTTGCTGGAACCCAACGACAAACTCAACGCGCGCGCTCAGCACTACCTGCGCAGACTTGGACTGGAGAACAAGGTAAGGCTATCCAACGGCCGGTTCTCCACTGTGGCTTTGTCCTCGGGGCAACGTAAGCGACTGGCATTGGTATGCGCCTATCTGGAAGATCGAGATGTCTATCTCTTCGATGAATGGGCTTCTGACCAAGACCCTGTATTCAAACGCGTGTTCTATTATGAGCTGCTTCCCGAGCTGCGCGCCACCGGTAAGACTGTCATCGTTATCAGTCATGATGATGCCTATTTCGCCCTAGCTGATCGAATCGTTCAGCTACAAGATGGGTGCCTGACAAATTCATATACGGATTGCCAAGGCGCCATTGCTAAGGAGCAAAGACAATGACCCCTATCTTCGATCGGGACGACATCCTTTTTGAGGTCTTGATAAATCACCACGGTCAATATTCCCTTTGGCCCGCTTACAAGACCCTTCCAGTGGGTTGGTGTGCCGTCGGTAAAGGTGGCCCGAAATCGGAGTGCCTTGCTTATGTGGAAGCGGTCTGCAGTGACGTGCAGTCAGCTACGTTGCGCATAATGTCAGACTGACGTGTGATGGGATTTTTAACTTCATAATGTGTTCTGTTTAAGTGAGCATTGGCATGACCCTCTTGAACCTGCTTTGCCTGCCATATTCCGGTGCCAGTGCCATGGTATACACCCGCTGGCGTAGCGGGTTACCTGCTTGGATACGCGTCTGTCCTGTTGAGCTGCCAGGTCACGGTGCTCGCATGGGGGAGGTATTGCAAACCGAGTTATGCCCATTGGTGCGGCAGTTGGCCCTCGAGCAATGTCAGGCTGCCACCGTTCCCTATGCGCTGTTCGGGCATAGTGTGGGAGCGTTGCTGGCTTTCGAACTGGTTCATGAGCTTCGGCATCTTGGGTGCCCTGAACCCTTGGCTCTGTTCGTTTCCGGTATGGCGGCACCAACCCGGCGCGAGGACTACCACGCAGACGCGTGGCGTGAGCCGCGCAGCGATTGTGAACTGATCGCAGATTTGCGATCACTCGACGGTACCGCAGATGATCTGCTGGCCAATCAGGACTTGATGAATCTAATGCTACCGATCGTCCGAGCTGATTTTTTGCTGTGCGGACGCTATGTCTATCTCGAACGCAAGCCACTGGCTTGTGCCTTGCATGTATTGGCCGGTCAAGATGATCGTGCCACCGGAGACCAATTGCAGGCTTGGCGTCAAGAGACAACCGGCGATTTTTCAATGCGTACATTCCCTGGGAAGCATTTCTTCATCCATCACTACGAACGGTCGATATTGGATCATATCAGCGAGGTGCTGGCATCTGAGCGGGTGGAGGAGAGGGCGGGTAACTGAACGTAAGCTGAAAAAATTGCACGTGATTGATGAAAGCCTCTCCATCACTAAATTGTTACCGACTTTTTCACAAAAAATTGATGGTGCGCTTTCTAGAGTTCGCCCAACTTTCCCACGGTGCCGTCGGGCCGCGGGGTTGATAACCACTCTTGATTGCGAACACTGATGCTCAATTTCAAATCCCTGCGGACTGAATGGGTCACGCTGCTGGCCAGCCTGTACCTGCTGATCGGCTTCAACATGCTCCTTTGGGAGCATCTGCAAGCGGTCGTGCCCCCCGGCATGTCGGGGTTGTGGTTGATTCTGGCGTTCGCCGTGCTGATGCTGTTCGCGTTCAACCTGGTACTCACTTTATTTGCCTTCCGTTATGTGTTGAAGCCGTTACTTGTGGTCTTGTTCATCAGTGGCGCCGGCGTGGCTTACTTCATGAACCAGTACGGCGTACTTATCGATGCGGGCATGTTCCGCAACATGGCCGAAACCAATGTGGCGGAAGTGCGCGACCTGATGTCATTCAAGTTTGCCGCTTACATCCTGCTGCTGGGTGTGTTGCCTTCGGTGCTGGTGTGCAAGGCGCAGATCGCCTACCGCCGCTGGCACCACGAACTGCTGGGCAAGCTGCTGGTGAGCGGTGCTTGCGTGGTGGCGCTGGGCTCGGTGGCGCTGGTCAACTACCAAGGGCTGTCGTCGCTGTTTCGCAACCACCACGAACTGCGCCTGATGCTGACCCCAAGCAATATCGTGGGCGCCTCCATTGGTTATGTCGGCGAACGCGTTGGTACCGCAGCGCGGCCGTTCCAGCATTACGGCGAAGATGCCAAGCGTGATGTGGCCTGGCAGAAGCATGAGCGCAAATCGCTGACCGTGCTGGTGGTCGGGGAAAGTGCCCGGGCAGACCACTTCGGTGTCTTGGGCTATGGCCGCGATACCACGCCGAACCTGGCCAAGGAACAGGGCCTGCTGGCGTTCTCCGACGTGCATTCGTGCGGCACGGAAACGGCGGTTTCGGTACCGTGCATGTTCTCTGGCATGCAGCGCAAGGACTACGACGCCAGTGTTGCCAAGAACCGCGAAGGGTTGCTGGACATCCTCCAGCGTGCCGGCCTTGCTGTGCAGTGGCGGGACAACCAGTCGGGTTGCAAGGGCACTTGCGATCGCGTGCAGTTCATCGATGTCAGCAACCTCAAGGACCCGCAACTGTGCGCCGGCGGTGAATGCCATGACCAGATCCTGTTGCAAGGCCTGGATGCGCTGATCGACAACCTCGACAAGGACACCGTGCTGGTGCTGCACCAGATGGGCAGCCATGGCCCCGAGTACTTCAAGCGCTACCCCGAGGGCGGCGAGCGTTTCAGCCCGGTGTGCCAGAGCAATGCCCTGAACCAGTGCAGCGAACAGCAAATCATCAACGGCTACGACAACACCCTGGCCTATACCGACAAGGTGCTGGCCTCGTTGATCGACACCCTGCGCAGCAAGCAGGACAAGGTGGACACGGCGATGATCTACCTGTCCGACCATGGCGAGTCGCTGGGTGAGTACAACCTGTTCCTGCACGGCACACCGTACGCCATCGCCCCCGAGCAGCAGAAGCACGTTCCGCTGCTGACCTGGTTCTCCGACAGCTACAAGGAGGACTTCGGCCTCGATACCGATTGCCTGGCCAAGCTCAGCGACGCCCCGCTGTCGCAAGACAACCTGTTCCACTCGATGCTTGGCCTGCTGCAGGTGCACACCGAGGTCTACCAACGGTCGCTGGACATGTTCGCCAGTTGCCGCCCGTGGCTGACGGCCAAGCGCTGATGCCTGCACCCTGCGTGCAAACGCACCATTGATCGATATCATGGATGGCCCGGGTTTCACCAGCAGTGCCCGCGCCGTATATACTGCGCGCCAATGTTAGTGGGAGAGCCTTGTGGCCATCGAAATTCACTGGATATGTGACGACCAGAGCCTGGCTGAACACTGCCGCGACTGGCAGCAACTGCCGTTTGTCGCCGTCGATACCGAGTTCATGCGGGTCGATACCTTTTACCCGAAGGCCGGGCTGATCCAGATTGGCGACGGCCAACGGGCCTTTCTGATCGACCCGCTGCTGATCGGCAACTGGCAACCCCTGGCCGACCTGCTGGAAAACAGCGGTGTGGTCAAGGTGCTGCATGCCTGCAGCGAAGACCTCGAAGTGCTGTTGCGCCTGACCGGCAAGTTGCCACAACCGTTGTTCGACACCCAGCTGGCCGCCGGTTACCTGAACCTTGGCTTTTCCATGGGCTACTCGCGCCTGGTGCAGGAAGTGCTGGGCATCGACCTGCCCAAGGGCGAAACCCGCTCCGACTGGCTGCAGCGCCCATTGTCGGACACCCAGGTCAGCTACGCGGCCGAAGATGCCGTGCACCTGGCCGAGCTGTTCAATGTGCTGCGCCCGCGCCTGAGCGACGACAAGTATGCCTGGGTGCTGGAGGATGGCGCCGAGCTGGTCGCCGCCTTGCGTCGCGAAGTCGAGCCAGCCACCTTGTACCGTGACGTCAAGCTGGCCTGGAAGCTGGCGCCCCAGCAGTTGGCCGTGCTGCGTGAGCTGTGCGCCTGGCGCGAGCGTACTGCCCGCAGCCGCGATGTGCCCCGCAACCGCGTGCTCAAGGAGCACTCGCTGTGGCCCATTGCCAAGAACCAGCCGAGCAACCTGTCGGCACTGGCCAAGGTTGAAGAGATGCACCCGCGCACCATTCGTCAGGACGGTGAGTTTCTCATCCAACTGATCAAGCGCGCCGCCAGCCTGCCTGCCGAGCAGTGGCCAGCGCCCTTGCCCGAGCCGCTGCCGATCGAAGCCAGCGGCATCCTCAAGCAGCTGCGCGCCATCGGCCAGGCCGAAGGCGAGCGCCTGGGCATTGCCCCTGAGCTGATGCTGCGTAAAAAAGCCCTGGAGGCACTGCTCAAGAGCGGTTACCCCAATGGCCCTTATCAATTGCCCGATTCGCTGCGCGGCTGGCGCCGTGAGCGCATGGGCCAGGCCCTGCTGGACAGCCTTGCAGGCGTCGGAGAGACCCGATGAAACGCATTTGCTCCATCTACAAGAGCCCCCGCAAGAACGAAATGTACCTGTACGTGCTCAAGGCTGACGGCCTTGAGCGCGTGCCAGAAGGCCTGCTGCCGTTCTTCGGCACCCCCGTGCATGCCTTCGACCTGGTGCTCAGCCCGGAACGCAAGCTGGCCCGCGAAGACATCACCAAGGTCTTGGAGAACCTCGACAACCAAGGCTACCACCTGCAGATGCCACCGCCGGATGACGAGTACATCGAGCACCTGCCCGAAGAGCTGCTGCGCCGCAACGACCCGGCCTGAACATGCGCGTACTGATTGCCGAGCATGACCATGCCCGCTACGCCGCGCTTTTGCGCGCAGCCGCGTCTGAAGTGGAAATCCTGACCAGTGGCGACTCGGCCGAACTGGCCCGCCAGGCACCGCGTTGCCCGGTGTGGCTGGGCCAGCCCGACCTGCTGGCGAGCTTGCTGCGCCAGGGCCACCAACCGCGCTGGCTGCAGTCGACCTGGGCCGGCATCACACCGTTGCTGGCCGACGGCTTGCCGCGTGACTATCGCCTGACCCGAGCGGTGGGCATTTTCGGCCAGGTAATGGCCGAGTACATGCTCACCTACATGCTTGGCCATGAGCGCGAGGTGCTGTCGCGGCTGGTCAGCCAGGTCGAGCGGCGCTGGGACGACCGCCCGGGGCGAACGCTGGAAGGGCGCAGGGTGCTGATCGTGGGCACCGGCGACATCGGCCAGCGCGTGGCCGAGTTCCTGCAGCCGTTTGGCGTGGTGCTGTACGGCGTTGCCAGCAGCGTCCGCGAGCAGGCACCGTTCGTCGAAGTGGCGGCGCTGGCCGACCTGCCGCGCATGGTTGGCCAGGTCGACTACGTGCTCAACCTGCTGCCGGATACCCCGGCTACCCACGACTTGTACAACGCTGCACTGTTCAAGTGCTTCCAGCCCACGGCGCTGTTCATCAATGCCGGGCGTGGTGCGGCGGTGGTCGATGCCGACCTGGTAGCTGCGTTGAAGGAGGGGCATCTGGCCGGGGCGGTGATCGATGTGTGCCGCCAGGAGCCGTTGCCCAGGCAGCACCCGTTCTGGACGGCCTGGGGCTTGTTGTTGACCGGGCACAGCTCGGCGCCCACCTCGCCGGCGGCGATGGTGCGGTTGTTTGTCGAGAATATGCGGGCGTATGAAGCCGGGCAGGGGTTGCGCGGTGAAGTGGACTTCGCCAGGGGCTATTGACTGCTTTGGCCTGTGCCGGCCTGTTCGCGGGTGAACCCGCTCCTACAATGGGTGGCGTAGGAGCGGGTTTACCCGCGAATAGGCCAGTACTGCCAACCCAAAACTTACAGGCTGAAATCCCCCTCAGCCGCCAGCTCGCTCAGCGGCTTGCGCGGGCTAGGCACTTCACGCGCCTGCAGCGCTTCGTCCAGGCTGGCCTTGTCGCCGAGCTTGCCGATCGCCACCATGGCATGCAGCTCGTAGCCTTCAGGGATCTTCAGCTCCTGACGCGCCAGCGCCTGGTCGAAACCGGCCATGCCGTGGGTATGCCAACCACTGATGCTGGCCTGCAGGGCCAGGTGGCCCCAGGCGGAGCCGGTGTCGAAGGTGTGCCACAGTGCCGGTTTTTCTTCGGTGGCACCCGGGGCGGCGAAAGTGGTTTTGGACATCACCAGCACCAGCGCCGACGCCTGTTGCGCCCAGCTACGGTTGAACGGTACCAGCAGGCTCAGGTAGCGCTCCCAGTTCGGGGTGTCACGGCGGGCATACAGGAAGCGCCAAGGCTGCGAGTTGTACGCCGACGGTGCCCAGCGGGCAGCTTCGAGGAAGCTCAGCAGGGTTTCTTCGCTGATCGGTTCGGCGGTGAAGGCGCGGGGCGACCAGCGGTTGATGAACTGCTCGTTGATGGCGTAATCGGCAACGCGGGGGGTGGCGCTCATGGCGGCTCCTGCAAACGGACGGAAAACGCGCACGCTACTGCTTCGCGTTGCGACTGACAAGCGGCCTGGCTTTGCTCAAGGCCAGGCTCTAGACTGGCGCCGCTGCGCGCCGCGACCACAAGATGAATGCAGGTAACCGTGTAATGATCGCTGACAACGCGCCGTTCTGGCGGCGCAAGACCCTCGAACAACTCAATGCCCAGGAGTGGGAGTCGCTGTGCGACGGGTGCGGCCTGTGCTGCCTGCAAAAGCTCGAGGACGAGGACGACAACAGCGTCTATTACACGCGTATCGCGTGCAAGCTGCTGGACCTGCAAACCTGCCAGTGCAGCGACTACCCCAACCGCTTCGCCCAGGTGCCGGATTGCATCCAGCTCACCCCAGGCAAGGCCGACCAGTTCACCTGGCTGCCCAGTACCTGTGGTTACCGCTTGGTCAGCGAGGGCAAGGACTTGCCCGCCTGGCACCACCTGGTCTGTGGCGACCGCCAACAGGTCCATGAACAGCGCATTTCCCAGGCGGGGCGTATGCTCAGGGAGCAGGATGTGCACGAAGACGACTGGGAAGACCACCTGATTTTCCGCGCCAGCTGAGCAGCGCGGCCCGCTGCCACGGGGAACAAGGAGTTTCTGTATGCGTTGCCAGCTGTTGTTGCTGTTGGGCCTGATGGCCAGTGCGCCCGCCTGGGCGAAAAAGGTCAATCTCGATTACGAAGTGCGCCTGTTGCCCGCCAGCGGCCAGGCAGAAGTTCGCCTGACCCTGGCGGACGGCAGCGCGGTGCGCAGCCTTGACTTCGACCTGGGCAAGGCCGGTGCCTACAGCGGCTTCCAGGCCGATGGCCAATGGCAACTGAACGGGCAGCGGGGGGTATGGCAGCCTGCGGCCGGCAAGACCAGCCTCAGCTACCGCGTGCTGCTGGACCAGAAGCTTGCCAGCGGCGCGTTTTCGTCACGTATAACCCCGCACTGGGCGCTGTTCCTGGGCGACCAGTTGGTGCCGCCTGCGCGCCTCGACCAGCAGGATGGAACAGAGCTGGTGGCGCGCCTGGCCTTCGACCTGCCAGCGGGCTGGAAGAGCATCGAAACGCCCTGGCCGCGCGTCGGCCAGGACAAGTTCCGCATCGACAATGTATCGCGCCTGTTCGACCGCCCTACTGGCTGGATGCTCGCCGGTGACCTGGGCAGCCGCCGCGCCCGTCTGGGCGATACCGACGTGACCGTGACCGCGCCGGTGGGGCAGGGCATGCGGCGTATGGACAGCCTGACCTTGCTCACCTTCGTCTGGCCGCAACTGCAGGCAGTGTTCCCGCGCAACCCGCCGAAGCTGTTGCTGGTGGGCGCGCGTGACGGGATGTGGCGTGGAGCGATGGCGGCGCAGGGGTCGGTGTACCTGCACAGTGGCAGGCCGATGGTCAGCGAGAACGGCAGCAGCCCGTTGCTGCGTGAAGTGGTGCAGTTGTTTGCGCAGATCCGTGGGCGTGACGGCAATGACTGGCTGGTCGAAAGCTTGACCGATTACTACGCCAGCGAGTTGCTGCGCCGCTCTGGCGGGGTGAGCGACGACCGCTACCAGGCCTGGCAGGCGCGCCTGAGCAAGCAGGGCGCGAGGGTGACCCGGCTGCGTGGCGAACAGGCCACCCCGGCGCAGGTCGCCCGTGGTGTGATGCTGCTGCAGGCGCTGGACAAGGAAATCCGCATCCATACCCAGGCCAAGCGTTCGTTGGATGATGTGGTGCGCGGGCTGATGCGCTTGCCGAGCGTGAGTACCGAAGAGTTCGTGCAGATCAGCGAGAATGTGCTGGGGCGGCGGTCTGAGGTGTTGCAGAGCAAGGCGTTGCGCTAGATATTCTTATTGCCTGTGCCGGCCTCTTCGCGGGCTCGCCCGCTCCCACAAGGACAGCACTGCCCTCCAGGCATGCGCAACACCTGTGGGAGCGGGCAAGCCCGCGAAGAGGCCGGCACAGGCAATGCAGGAATCAACCGCCAGCCAACGGATCTTTCCCGGTCACCGTCACTCCGCGCGTGGCCGCCTCGGCGCTGGCTTTCAACGCCTCCAGGTCCGCCGCGCTACGCTCGATATCCGACCGCAAGCGCTGATACTCCTGCCGGTGCCGCTGCCACCAAGCCTTGGTGGCGCAGTGCCCGCTGACCCCACGCGCCACGGCCAGGCCACCCACCGCCATCTGCAGCAAGCCAACCAGGCCGCCACGGCGCAGCCCTTTGCTGAACATCAGCGCCCCACCGGCCAGTGAGCTGGCACGTTCCAGGCCATGAACATTGTGCTGCGACGGCGCAGCGGAATGGCTATCGAGCATGGCAAACCCTCCTTGTGGAATGTAAGCAGCTGACCTGCACGGCAACGCCTGCGTTCAGTTGCATCGCTCGGCGGCGAGCCCTGGGTGGGCTTGAAACGGTGAAAAGCAGCGGGCTGTGTCGTATATGGCGAATACCCTGTCCGGTTTGGCAATGCAGCTTCAAGGGTGTTTAATCACCGCTGTCGAAACCGCTGGAAGCCTTGAAAACAAAGGCTCAGACAGATTCAGCCGTTTATCTGAAATGCTGTAGACACATTGTCTAACAGTGACCTATAGTCGTTATACAAATAGTAGACACAGCGCCATGACCACAAAAAAGGCCGCCATGAAAACCACCGTTCAACCCCTCGAAGCGCAAGTGCCACCGGACCGCAAGGCCGTATTGGCCGAGGCGCTGCGCCGCCGGATCCTGAGCATGGAACTGGCCCCGGGGGCAGTAGTGGACGAATTGGCCCTGTGCGACGAATTCGGCCTGTCGCGCCCACCCGTGCGTGAACTGCTGCGCCAGATCGCCGCCGAGGGCTACATCGAACTGGAAGCCAACCGCGCACCGCGGGTGGCGGCCATGAACCACGAGTCGCTGCACAGTTTTTTCGTTGCCGCGCCGCTGATCTACATCGCCACCACGCAGCTGGCCGCCACCTATGCCAGTGCCGATGAAATCGACGCGCTCAAGGCCATCCAGGCCCAGTTCCGCCAGGCGATCGAAGACCGTGATGTGGAAAACCGCGTGCTCTACAACGACGCCTTCCACCTGGAAATCGGCAAGATGGCGCACAACGACTACCTGCTGCCGAGCCTGCGTCGCTTGCTGATCGACCACACCCGGCTGGGCAAGATCTTCTATCGCCACCCGACCACCGATGACATGCAACGTGACCTGGAAACCGCTTGCGCGCAGCACGACCAGATGATCGATGCGATCGAGCGCCGTGACCCGCAAATGGCTGGGCAACTGGTGCGTGAGCACTTCGAGCTGTCGCGCCGGCGCATGGCCGAATACGCCGCACCACAAGGGCTGGATGTACCGCTACAGATATGAATGACCCGGTCAGGCCGGCGCTGGCTGACCGCTCGACGACAACAAGCACCAGGTTAGTCCAATGACAAGAATAAGTTCGTTACCTGCCGATGATGCCACCTGTGGCTGGTATCACCTGAGCCAGCCCCGCACGCCAAGGCCGGCCCACAGCGGCAACACCCAGGCCCGCTGGGTGATCGTCGGCGCCGGTTTCACCGGCCTGGCTGCTGCGCGCCAACTGGCAACGAACTTTCCGCATGACGAAGTGGTGTTGGTCGAAGCCCAGGAGGTCGGCTTCGGCACCTCCGGGCGTAACGCCGGTTTTGCCATCGACCTGCCGCACGACATCGGGGCCGAGGACTACATTGGCGACATCGATATCGCCAAAACCGTGCTCAAGCTCAACCTGGGCGGGCAGTCGTACCTCAAGGAACTGATCGAGCGCTACGCCATCGAGTGCCAGTTCCGCCACTGCGGCAAGTACCAGGCGGCCGTCGAGGACCGCGGTATTGCCGTGCTGGACGCCTACCGCCGCGGCCTGGACAAGCTGGGCCAGCCTTACGAGGTGATCGAGGGCCGTGACCTGCCCGGGCACATTGGCACGCATTTCTACCGCAAGGGCCTGTTCACCCCGGGCACTGCCTTGCTGCAGCCCTCGGCCCTGGTCAAGGGCCTGGCCGACAGCTTGCCGAGCAATGTTTCGCTGTACGAGCACACGCCCATCACCGATGTGGAGTATGGCGACAAGGTGGTGCTGCGCCACGCCAAGGGCTCGATCACAGCCGACAAGCTGGTGCTGACCACCAATGCCTTCGGCATGAGCTTCGGCTTCCTCAAGGGCCGCATGCTGCCGGTGTTCACCTACGGCAGCATCACCCGCCCACTGACCGCTGAAGAGCAGGCGCGGCTGGGCGGCAACCCGTACTGGGGCGTGATCCCTGCTGACCCGTTCGGCACCACCCTGCGCCGTACCGTCGACAACCGCCTGCTGATCCGCAACAGCTTCAGTTACAACCCCGACGGGCGCAGCAACCGCAAGTATCTGCAGCGCTTCGCCGAGCGCCACCGTGAATCGTTCGCCCGGCGCTTTCCAATGTTGCCCGGGGTGGACTTCGAGTACACCTGGGGCGGTGCCCTGGCGCTGTCGCGCAACCACATGGGGTTCTTCGGCAAGTTGGCGCCCAATGTGGTCGGCGCACTGTGCTGCAACGGCCTCGGTGTTACCCGTGGCACGGTCACCGGCAAGTTGCTGGCTGACTGGCTGGCGGGCGACAAGAACGAACTTATAGAGTTTTTGCTAAATGCCCCCGGGCCTTCCGCGAACCCGCCGCAACCCCTGGTTTCGCTGGGTTTGAACGCCAACTTGATGTGGGGGCAGTTCCGCGCTGGCAAAGAAAGCTGATCGCTGACAGGCATCAGGCATAGCACAGACAGGTCGGCACCCAGTTAGCCGGCACGGGCTCACTCGGCCCGAAATTGACCACCGGTGGTTATTACCGGGTCCCCGGGGCTGAACAGTCTTTTCAGTTTCGCGGGCGCGTTCGCCTTGAAAACACGTAGTAAGCAGAAATGGTAGGAACAATAATGACAAGTCCGAATGTTTCGATTGAAGAAGTACCGATCAACAACTTTCACCAGTTGCTGACTTTGCGTTCCGGCGGCGGCTCGTTCGTTGACGGCTATGTACTAAGCATCATTGGCGTGGCCATGGTGCAGATGTCCGCAGGCTTGAGCCTGAGCAGCTTCTGGCAAGGCATGATTGCCGCATCGGCGCTGATCGGCATTTTCTTCGGTGGCTTCTTCGGCGGCTGGCTCACCGACCGCTTTGGCCGCAAAAGGGTGTTCTTCGTCGGCCCGACCTTGTTCATCCTGGCCTCGCTGGCGCAGTTCTGGGTGGAGTCGGCCCTGGCGTTGTTCCTGCTGCGGTTTGCCATCGGCATTGCCGTAGGCATTGAATACCCGGTGGCCACCTCGTTGCTGGTGGAGTTCCTGCCGAAGAAAAACCGCGGGCCGCGCCTGGCCACCCTGACCGTGCTGTGGTTCGCCGGTGCGGCCACCGCCTACATGGTCGGTGAGGCCATTCTGCGCCACGGCGGTGAAGACGCCTGGCGGCTGGTGCTGGCCAGTGCCGCGGTGATCGGTGCACTGCTGTTTGCCCTGCGCCTGGGTACCCCGGAATCGCCACGCTGGCTGATCAGCAAGGGCCGTTCGGCCGAAGCCGAGCAGGTGATCAAGCGTGTGTACGGCCCTGGCTTCTCGCTGAACAACCTGCCGGAAGAGCCCAAGACCCGCAAGCTGTCGTTCCTCAGCCTGCTGCACTCCGGTTACGGCAAGCGCATGTTGTTCGTCAGCCTGTTCTGGACGTGCTCAGTGATCCCGGTGTTCGCCGTGTATGCCTTCGCGCCCAAGGTGCTGGGCGCATTGAACCTGAAAGGGGACTGGGCCGCCATTGGTTCGGTGGCGATCACCTGCCTGTTCGTGGTCGGCTGCATTATCGGTACCCGCCTGCTGAATACCATTGGCCGGCGTACCACGCTGCTGCACAGCTTCTTCTGGTCGGGGCTGGCGCTGCTGGGCCTCGGTGCCTTCAGCAACGCCAGCGAGATGCTCATCCTGGCGCTGTTCGGTGCCTACGCGCTGTTCATCGGCGGCGCCCAGGTGCTGCAACTGGTCTACCCCAACGAACTGTTCCCCACCGAGATCCGCGCAGGCGCGGTGGGCGTGGGCACCTCGCTGTCGCGCGTTGGCGCCGCGATAGGCACTTGGCTGGTGCCCATCGCCCTGGACAGCTATGGCATCGGCGCAACCATGTACGCCGCTGCAGCGGTGACGTTCATTGGCCTGGCGATTTCCGTCGCGCTGGCCCCGGAAACCCGCTCGCTGAACCTGCAACAAGCGGCTTCGCTGAGCTGAATGCGCATGACCCGCCGCAGCCACGTGCGCTGCGGCCTTCAACACACTGAGCAACGCACTGGAGAATCTACCGTGAAATTCGAAGGCATCTACACCCCGGCAATCACCCCGCTGGCTGCGGACGGCTCGATCGACAAGGCGGCGTTCGCCGAGGTCCTCGAATACCTGGTCGAAGCGAAGATCCACGGCGTCATCATTGGTGGCTCCACCGGTGAGTACTACGCCCACACCGCCCAGGAGCGTGTCGAGTTGGCCGCCCAGGCCAAGGACGTGCTCAACGGCCGCCTGCCGCTGATCGTTGGCACCGGTGGCATCCGCACCGAAGACGCCGTGGCCTTCGCCCAGCATGCCAAGGAAATCAAGGCCGATGCGCTGCTGGTCGGTACCCCGCCGTACGCGCTGCCGACCCAGCAGGAAATCGCCCTGCACGTCAAAGCCGTGGACGCTGCCGCCGGCCTGCCGATCATGCTCTACAACTACCCAGGCCGCATGAGCGTGAGCATGGGCGAGGCGTTTTTCGACGCCGTGGCCGACGTGCAGAACATCGTCGCCATCAAGGAAAGCTCCGGCGATATGGGCCAACTGCACCGCCTGGCCATCCAGCGGCCGAACATCCAGCTGTCCTGCGGCTGGGACGACCAGGCCCTGGAATTCTTTGCCTGGGGCGCCCAGAGCTGGGTCTGTGCCGGCTCCAACTTCATCCCGCGCGAGCACGTGGCCCTGTACGAGGCCTGCGTGATCGAAAAGAACTTCGACAAGGGCCGCAAGATCATGAGCGCCATGATGCCGCTGATGGACTTCCTCGAAGGTGGCAAGTTCGTTCAGGCGATCAAGAACGGCGTCGCCTTGAACGGCCTGAAGACCGGTGGTGTGCGCAAGCCGCTGTACGACCTGGATGACGCCGAGAAGCAAGAACTCAAGCGCGTGGTCACCGAGCTGAAGGCCACCATCGCCCAGATCAAATAAGGAGGCCGGAAAAATGGCTGAATTGCTGAGCAAGGAACAATACGCGGCCATCGCCGCCGACCTGCAATTGCGCACCCAGGCGTTCATCGACGGTGAATTCCGCGATGCCATCTCTGGCCGCACCTTCGTCACCACCAACCCGGCCACCGGCAAGCAGCTGGCCGAAGTCGCCGCCTGCGACGTCAATGACGTGAACATCGCCGTGGCCGCGGCCAAGCGGGTGTTCGAGGCAGGCACCTGGTCGAAGATGCAGCCGAACGACCGCAAGCACGTGCTGCAGAAGTTCGCCCAGTTGCTGGAAGACAACGCCCACGAACTGGCAGTACTGGAAGCGCTGGACAGCGGCAAGCCGGTCAGCGAATGCCAGAACGTCGACGTGCCGGAAACAATCCACACTATCCGCTGGCACGCCGAACTGATCGACAAGATCTACGACGCCACCGCACCGACCGGCAATGCTGCGGTGACCATGGTGGTGCGCGAAGCCATTGGCGTGGTCGGCCTGGTGCTGCCGTGGAACTTCCCGCTGCTGATGCTGGCCTGGAAGATCGCCCCGTCGCTGGCCGCCGGTTGCTCGATCGTGGTCAAGCCGGCCAAGGAAACCACCCTCAGCGCCTTGCGTGTGGCCGAGCTGGCCCATGAGGCTGGCATTCCGGCGGGTGTGTTCAACCTGGTGCCCGGTGGTGGCCGTGAAGTGGGCGAGGCCATTGGCCGCCACATGGACATCCCGATGGTCAGCTTCACCGGCTCCACCGACACCGGCCGCCTGTTCCTGAAATATGCTGCCGAGTCCAACCTCAAGCGCATCGTTCTGGAGCTGGGTGGCAAGAACCCGGCTGTGGTCATGAACGACTGCGAAGACCTCGATGAAGTGGCGCAGTTCGTCACCGCCGGTGCGTTCTGGAACATGGGTGAGAACTGCTCGGCCTCCTCGCGCCTGATCGTGCACAAGGACGTGAAAGACGAACTGCTGGGCCTGATCGCCAAGCACTTGAAGGACTGGAAGCTGGGCGACCCGCTGGACCCGGACAACCGCCTGGGCGCGATGGTCAGCAAGTCGCATTTCGAGAAGGTCAAGTCGTACCTGGAATACGCTGCCGGGCAAAAACTCAGCATCGTTCAGGGCGGCGAAACCGAGAACGGCGTGTATGTGCAGCCGACCATCGTTGACAACGTTGGCCGTGACAGCAAGCTGTTCGTCGAGGAAATCTTCGGCCCGGTGCTGAGCGTGACCAGCTTCGCAACGATTGATGAAGCCATCGAGCTGGCCAACGACACCGTCTACGGCCTGGCCGCCTCGGCCTACACCGGCAGCTTGCGCAATGCGCTGCGCCTGTCGCGTGAAATCCGCGCCGGGGTGGTCACGGTCAACTGCTTCGGCGAAGGTGACGTGACCACGCCGTTCGGTGGCTACAAGGAGTCTGGCTTTGGTGGGCGCGACAAGTCCATCTGGGCCCATGACCAATACACGGAGCTGAAGACCATCTGGATCAACGCTTCGTGAGCTGAGCAAGACCGGTGCTGTTCTGACGGAGTTCGGCACCTGGCCGCTTTTGTGGTGCCTGTACCGGCGATGAGCCGGTACAGGCACTGCAAGGGCGGCTTTTTACTTGAATTTGGGCCCCGACCGGGTATTCAGCCCCTTGGCCATACGGTCGTACAGCACCACATTCACCGTCGCCGCCAGGTTCATGCAGCCCTCGGTCGGGATGTAGATGGTCTCTTCACACCAACCGCGCACTTCTTCGCTCAGCGACCCGTCCTCTGGGCCGAAGATGTAGATGGCGCGGTCCGGGTGGGTGTATTCCGGCAGGGGCCGGGCGCCGTCCACCAGCTCTACCGCCACCGGGGTGCAGCCCAGCGGAATGATGCGTTGCAGGTCATCGATGCCGATCAGCGGGATGTCGTAATGCACGCGCTTGGTGTCGGTGACGAAGTCACGGGCGCGCTCATACCGTTTGCCGGTGTAGAACACCGAGTTGACGCCGTAGCAGCCCGCGGCGCGCATCACCGAGCCGACGTTTTCCGGCGACTTGGGGTTGAACAGGCCGATGCAGCTGTATCGTTTGTTTGCCACGTACCGGGGCCCTTCGCGAAAAAAAGCGCGATTATACGGGCTGCCCGGTAGCAGCGGGGGGCGAATCGATGGTCAGTCTTTCTTCAGCAAGCCAGCCAGGCCGGCAAACGGGTTGTGCGTGGCCTTGGCGATGCTCGGGGTGCTGGTGGAGCCTTCGCTGAAGTACTGCTGGTCGGTGTAGCGCGAATGCTCGTTGTCGTGGCAGTACAGGCACAGCAGCTCCCAGTTCGAGCCGTCCTGGGGGTTGTTGTCGTGGTTGTGGTCGCGGTGGTGCACGGTCAGCTCGCTCAGGCGCTTGCCGGCGAACTCGCGGGCGCAGCGGCCGCACACGTGCGGGTACATTCTCAGGGCCTTGTCGCGGTAGCCCATTTCCTTGTCACGCTTGGCGTCGGCGAGAATGCGGTCCAGGCGCGCGGTGGCGGCAGCGGAAGAGGAGGCGCTCATGGTGTTTCCTTTGTTCTGATCAGGCAGGTGACGGTTATGCCATTGAGTCTAGCGCGCTTGCAGGGCGGGCGGACAGGCGAAAGCGTTGATTTAGGCGTAGCCTGTAGGAAGGTTCCCGACAGGAGGTTACTGATGTTGCGCGCGATCCTAGCCGTGCTGTGGCTGGCGGGCCTGCCCATGGCCGATGCCGCCAGTACGCCGCCCCGGCTGGCGACACCGGTGCCCGGTGCGCCGGGTACGCCAACGCCTACGCCTTACCCGCAGATCACCCCGAGCACGCCGCCCAAGGCTTACGACAGCCAGCCGGGTGCGCCTTTGCTGCCACCGATGCCGGTGCCCGGGCCGCCCAAGGACCAGCCCTTGCCGGGGTTGCGGCCGGAGCCGGCGAAGCCGGCGCAGGATGATGATTGACTGCGGCGGTGCGTTGGCGGTGGGATTTTAGGGGGGGCAGTGCCCTGAGGGAGATAACACAGCCCTACGGGCTGCGCTGTCGCGCAGAGAACTCAATTCGTAACCGCGACGCGGCCTGTGTGGGAGCGGGCGTGCCCGCGAAGAATCCAGCGCGGTGGCTGGCACCGGCTACGCCGGTGTTCGCGGGCACGCCCGCTCCCACAAAGACCCCGCTAAATCAATAAGTTATGTACTGTTCTATGAGAGCGGCCTTGTGTCGTGAAAGGGGCGCAAAGCGCCCCGGCCATCTCAAGCAATACCCAATTCGCCAAACACGAACGCATACTCCAGCGCCACATCCTTGAGCCCCTGATACCGCCCGCTCATCCCGCCGTGCCCGGCGCCCATCTCGGTCTTGAGCAACAGCAGGTTGTCATCGGTCTTGCGCGTGCGCAGCCGCGCCACCCACTTGGCCGCCTCCCAGTACTGCACGCGGCTGTCGTTGTAGCCCGCCACCACCAGCATCGCCGGGTAGGCCTGGGCCTTCACGTTCTCGTAGGGCGCATAAGCCTTGATCCGCGCATACACTTCCGGCTCCTCAGGGTTGCCCCACTCGTCGTACTCGGTCACGGTCAACGGCAGGTCGGGGTCGAGCATGGTGTTGAGCACGTCGACGAACGGCACCTCGGCGACCGCACAGCGGAACAGTTCGGGGCGCAGGTTGAGCACCGCGCCGATCAACAGGCCACCGGCACTGCCACCACTGATGGCCAGCCGGTCGGGCGCCGTCACGCCCTGGGCGACCAGGTGTTCGGCACAGGCGATGAAGTCGCTGAAGGTGTTGTGCTTGTGCGCCTGCTTGCCGGCACGGTACCAGGCTTCGCCCAGCTCGCCACCACCGCGTACATGGGCGATGGCGAAGGCCACGCCGCGCTGCAGCAGGCTCAGGCGTGCATGCGAGAACCATGGGTCGAGGCTTTCGCCATAGGCGCCGTAGCCGTACAGGTACAGCGGCACGGTCTGGCCCAGGTCCTGGCGGCGCCGCACCAGGCTGATCGGCACCTGGGTGCCGTCGGCGGCAGTCGCCCACAAGCGTTCGCTGACATAGTCGTCGGCATCGAAGGCGCCCAGTACCGGTGTTTGCTTGAGCACCACCTGGGCGCCGCTGGCCAGCTCCAGCTGGCGCACCTGGGCCGGGCGGTTGAGTGCTTCGTAGCGCAGGCGCAGGCGGGGGCTGGCGAACTCCAGGCTGTCTTGCACGTACAGGCTGTAGGCGGCATCCGGCAGCTCGACACGGTAGGCCGCCAGACCTTGCGGGCGCACTTCGATGATCGGCAGGCCGCCTTCGCGCAGGCTCAAGGTCAGGGCGCCGGCATTCAGGCTCAGCCCTTCAAGCATGACTGCCTCGCGGTGCGGCACCAGTGCCTGCCATTGCTCGCGGCCCGGTACCTCGGTAGCCGGGGCGTAATACAGGGCGAAGTTGATGCCGTCCTGGTTGGTGCGGATAAACCAGCACCACGCGCCGTCGAGCTGGCCGTGGTCGGGGAAGTATTCATGGCCCTCGACACGTGGCGCCAGGCAAACGAATGGCGCCTGTGGGGTTTCGGCGTTCAGCACCCAGGCTTCGCTGGTGGTCTTGCTGTTCAGCAGCAGCACCAGCTGGCGCTCGGAACTGGTGCGGTAGCAATGCAGGAAGAAGCGCCCGTCGGGCTCCTCGAACACGCGCTCGGCACCGGGGCTGCCCAGCGTATGGCGGCACAGGCGCCATGGCCGGTGGGTGTCGTCCAGCTCGGCGAAGAACAGTGTCTGGCTGTCGTTGGCCCAGGTCATGCTGCCGTCGCAGTCTTCAAAGGGCAGGGCGGTGATCGCGCCGCTGGCGAGGTCTTTCACGTACAGGCTGTAGACCTCGTCGCCACTGGTATCCAGGCTGTAGGCCAGCAGGCGGTGGTCGGGGCTGACACTGAACGCGCCCAGCGAGAGGAAGCCGCCGTTGGCCAGTGCGTTGGGGTCGAGCAACAGCTGTTCCTGGCTTTCATCGACGGTGTTGCTGTCGTCGGCCGGGCGTGGGCAGCGGTAGTGGCGCGGGTACTCGTCGCCAGCGGTGGTGCGGGTGTAGTACAGGTACGGCCCCCAGGGTGAAGGCAGCGACAGGTCGGTCTCCTGGATGCGGCCCTTGATCTCTTCGAACAATTGCTCGCGCAGGGGCTCTTGGTCGGCCAGGCAGGCTTGCTGGTAGGCGTTTTCGGCCTGCAGGTAGGCGAGCACCTCGGGGGTGTCGCGCTGTTGCAGCCAGGCATACGGGTCGGCGGCCTGGTCGGCATGGGCAATCGGCGGTTGGGGCTTGGTCGGCATCGAGGATCTCTTGGTTGGGGTGGCCTGGGCCCGGCTGCGAAGCGGCCGGCGCAGGCAAACACTGTGTGCGCCCGGAAAAGTGTTTATCATAGGCACCTCTTTGCCTGGCTTGCACGAACACCATGATCGAGAACGACTACACCTTGGCCTGGGGCCTGTACGCGGTTGCCGCTTTGGGCTGCCTGCTGGTGGGCTTCAAACTGACCGGCTGGATGTGGCGCTGGTTGCGCGAGCCCCTGCGCGTGGTGCTGGCGGTGCTGTTGCTGACGCCGACCGTGGTTGACCCGGTCAAGGACAGCTTCGCCCCGGCCATCGCCATCACCACCCTGGATGTGGCGTTCAAGGTTGGCAACAATGCCTGGCGCGCAGTTTCCGATTTTGCCATGTACGGCATGATCGCCTTTGCCTTGTATGCCCTTTTCGTATTGCTGCGCTGGCCGCTGGAAAAGCGCGCTCGCGAGCGGCGTGCCCAGGCTGAGGCCGCGGCCCAGCGCGAGCAGGCCGAAGATGACCGGCTTGGCGCCCAGGCCCCTTTGGCCGCCGAGCGCAGCGACCGTTACCGTGACCTCCCGCCACCTGCGGCACCCGGGGGAAATGGCCGGGTCGAGCCCCGTCTGTAAGCGGAGACACAGCCATGTGCGAACTGTTGGGCATGAGTGCCAACGTCCCTACCGACATTGTCTTCAGCTTTACCGGCCTGATGCAGCGCGGTGGCCGCACCGGCCCGCATCGCGACGGCTGGGGCATCGGCTTCTATGAAGGGCGCGGCCTGCGCCTGTTCCAGGACCCGGCTGCCAGCAGCGAGTCGGAGGTAGCCAGCCTGGTGCAGCGCTACCCGATCAAGAGCGAAGTGGTCATTGGCCATATCCGCCAGGCCAACGTCGGCAAGGTCTGCCTGGCCAACACCCACCCGTTCATGCGCGAAATGTGGGGCCGTAACTGGTGCTTTGCGCACAACGGCCAGTTGGGCGCCTTCAAGGGCCTGGGCAGTTTCTATCGGCCGGTAGGCGATACCGACAGCGAGGCGGCCTTTTGCGACCTGCTCAACCGCATTCGCAGCGCCTTCCCCGAGCCGGTGCCGGTGGAACAGCTGTTGCCGGTGCTGGTCGAAGCCTGTGCCGGTTACCGCGGGCAGGGCGTGTTCAACTGCATGCTCAGCGACGGTGACTGGCTGTTCTGTTTCTGTTCGACCAAGCTGGTGCACATTACCCGGCGTGCGCCGTTTGGCGCAGCACGCTTGAAGGATGTCGACCTCATCGTCGACTTCCATACGCAAACCACCCCCAACGACGTGGTCACGGTGATTGCCACCGAGGCCCTGACCGAGAACGAGACCTGGCAGCGCTACGAGCCGGGTCAATGGGCCCTGTGGCGGCACGGTGAATGTGTGGCGCACGGCCAGAGCTAAGGACGCTGCATGTTCAGAAGTTACCTGCGGTTGCTGCTGTTCACCTTCGGCCTGTTGGCCGGTATTCAGGTGCCGGGGCTGGTGAAAGACTACAGCCAGCGGGTGGAGGCGCACCTGTACGAGTCGCGCGAGGCGCTGGACGGCTTCAAGCAGACGGCCGAGCGCTTTTTCAATGGCGACCTGCAGGCCTTGCTACGGCACTACCGCAGCAGTGATGACCCAGTGTTCAACAGTGACGCCAACAGCATCGAAAGCCTGATCATCCGCAACCAGTTGCTGGAGAACGAGTGGCAGGCCCTGCAAGGGCCTTGGGCCGCACGCACCTGGCATGTGCTGGTGCAGGCCGACCCGCAGCTGCGTGAAGAAACCCTCAACGGCTACAGCTACCAGATTCTGCTGGTGCCCGAGGCCATCGGCTGGGGTGTTGGCACAGGGTTTGTGCTGGCGTTCTTGGTCGAAAGCCTATTGCTGGGGCTTGGTTGGGTGATCCTCGGGGGGCGGCGCCGGGTGGTGAAAGAGAGCTGGCGCTGAGTGCTGGCGCGCAGGTGCCGCTGTTCACGCCAGTTTTGCGCTTATAGGATTAACGGCATTTTCTTCCAGGCACTCGCTTGCTAGGCATCGCTCCGCAATGCAGGAAAATGCCCAACAGAGTCATCCACCCTAACGCTGGATTTGACGTCAGTAAGAGGGGTTGGTAGCCGACAAACAAGAAATAGGATTGTTCGATTGCTCTCATATAATACGTTATGAAGAACACGTTGTAGGCAAAGCAGATAAAGAGCAGCGAATAACCTAGATGTCGTCCGGAGCACAGGTGCCGTAATGTGAAAGCAATGACTACGCTGCCTATGATCATTATTGAAAAAGACAGGGTATTCATTGTTTTTTCCACTCAACCAGGATTTGCTCTCCCGTCATCATGTTTATTCCGACCCATGAAAAGCCCTAACTACGACTCCCTGTCAGTTAAGGTGCGAAAGCTAAAGTGCGCAGAGAGCGGATGTATGTAGGACGCTTCTGATCTTTGTGGTGACAATTAATAACAAATATTTCCGTTCGTTGTGGAGCCTGGCAGTCCGCTGCGTATCAACGCGTGCTTGTAGGATTACTATGCCCAATCACTCGACCGAGTTTGACTACAGGATCTGCGTTAGAGATGTTGGCGCAAGCTTGCAGCAAGCATCTGCAAACGCGGTAAGGTAGGCACATGCACGACAACAACGGAGGCTGTGTGGTGGAACGCCTGCAACTCAATTGCGACATGGGTGAAAGTTTCGGCAGCTGGCGCATGGGCCTGGATGCCGAGGTCATGCCCTACATCGACTGCGCCAACATCGCCTGCGGTTACCATGCCGGTGACCCGGGCATCATGCGCCGCACCGTGGCCCTGGCACTGGAGCACGGGGTGGCGATCGGTGCCCACCCGGCCTACCCGGACCTGGTCGGCTTCGGGCGCCGGTCCATGGCCTGCAGCCCCGAGGAAATTCGCGATTTGCTGCACTACCAGATCGGCGCACTGGAGGGCATCTGCAAGGTGCTCGGCGGCCGGGTGGCCTATATCAAGCCGCATGGCGCGCTGTACAACGACATGATGGCCGACCCGCTCAAGCTGCGCACCGTGCTGGAAGCTGTGGCGGCTTACGGCAGCGACCTGCCGCTGATGCTGATGGCCACCGCCGACAACCGTACGGCCCAGGCGCTGGGCGATGAAATCGGCGTGCCGCTGTGGTTCGAGGCATTCGCCGACCGGGCCTATACCGCCAGCGGCCACCTGGTCTCGCGGCGCCTGCCCGGCGCCGTGCATCACGACCCGGCGCGTGTGGTGGAGCAGGCCGAGCGCCTGGCCCGTGGCGATACGCTGGTGGCGAACGATGGCAGTGCCTTGAAGCTGGCGGCCAGCACACTGTGTGTGCATGGCGACAACGACAGTTCGGTAGCAGCGGTGCGGCAGATTCGCCAAGCCCTCGATGCCATGGAGCGATGATGAAGCTGCGTATCGAAGTGGTCGCGGTCGACAGCCTGATGGTGCGCCTGTTCGAGCGTATCGACGAGGCCAACATGCCGTGGATACTCGCTGCCAGCCAGTGCTTGCGCGCAGCGTTCGGCCAGCACCTGCTGGACTTGGTGCCGTCGTACACCACGCTGATGGTGCATTTCGACCTGCCGCCGGCCGAGGCGAGGGCGCTGATCGCCCAGGCCCTGGACGGTTTGCAGCCGGACGCCGGCAGTGCTGGCCGGCGCCACGAGATCCCGGTGTGGTACCACGCCAGCGTCGGCCCGGAGCTGCCTGTACTGGCTGCCCGCAGCGGCTTGACCGAGGGTGAAGTGGTCCGCTTGCACAGCGAGCGCGAGTACCCGGTTTTTGCCTTGGGCTTCGCCCCTGGGTTCGGCTTCATGGGCCTGGTCGATGAACGCCTGGCCAGCCCCCGCCTGAGCACCCCGCGCAAGCGCGTGGCGGCGGGCAGCGTGGGTATTGCCGAGCGCCAGACGGCAGCGTACCCGGCGGTGTCGCCGGGGGGCTGGAACCTGATCGGGCGAACACCGGTACGTTTGTTCGACCATGAACGTGAGGGCTATAGCCTGTTGCAACCCGGTGACCGGGTGCGCTTCGTGGCGGTTACGCGTGATGAGTTTCTGGCCCTGGGCGGCGATGTGGAGGCGCAAGGATGAAGCAGTTGACGATCGAGGCCAGCAACGCCTTGTGCCAGTTGCAGGACGCGGGGCGCTTCGGCGTACGGCACCTGGGCGTGACCCAGGGCGGGGCGCTGGACTGGGTGGCGATGTACTGGGCCAACTGGCTGTTGGGCAATTCGCTGGCCGCACCTGTGGTGGAGGTCGCGCTGGGTGGCTTCTGTGTGGTGGCGCAGCACGATTGCGTGCTGGCGCTGGCCGGTGCCGACCTGGATGCGCGAGTTGATGACCAGCCGGTCGCGCCCTGGCGCAGCTTTGCTTTGGGCAAAGGGCAGCGCTTGGCCCTGAAGCAGCCCAGGCAGGGCGTTAGGGCGTACCTGGCGGCGCCTGGCGGGTTTCGCGGCGAGGCGGTGCTGGGCAGCTGTGCCACCGTGGTGCGCGAAGCGCTGGGCGGTACAGACGGCCAGGGCGCTGCGCTTGGTGAAGGCCAGCTGCTGGCTTTTGCGGGTACGCCGGCAACCCTTCGTGAAGTGCCGGATGCCTTGCGCCCGCGCTATCACCACAAGCCTGTGCTCGACCTGGTGATGGGCGCGCAGCTCGGCGATTTCAGCGGTACCAGCCTGTACCAGGCATTCAACACGGACTGGACCCTGGACAGCCGGGCCGACCGCATGGGCATCCGCTTGCTGGGGCCGCAGCTGGTCTACCAGGGCGCGCCGATGATTTCCGAGGGCATTCCCCTGGGGGCGGTGCAGGTGCCGCCGGACGGGCAACCGATCGTGTTGCTCAATGACCGGCAGACCATTGGCGGTTACCCGCGGCTGGGGGCGTTGACACCGCTGGCGCTGGCGCAACTGGCGCAGTGCATGCCGGGGGCGCAGGTGAAGTTCAGGGCGGTGGTGCAGGATGAGGCGTGGCGGGAGCAGCAGCAATACTTGGGCCGGTGGTTGTAAGGCTGCGGGCCCTTTCGCGGGCACGCCCGCTCCCACACAGGCCTGCGCCATACCTGTAGGAGCGGGCGCGCCCGCGAAGAGGCCAGACCGCTGGCAAGTGGCAGCCCGTTCTATCTCACTTTGAGAGATACCGCATCCCTTCCTCCAACCCCTGCAAGGTCAGCGGATACATCTTGTCCTCGATCAACTCCCGCACCAGGTGGGTCGAGGCGGTGTAGTCCCAAGCCTGCCGGGGATAGGGGTTGATCCAGATGATCTTGCGGAATTTCTCCATGAAACGCTGCAGCCACACATACCCGGCTTCTTCGTTCCAGTGCTCCACGCTGCCACCGGGCTGGGTGATTTCGTAAGGCGCCATGGCCGCATCGCCAACGAAGATCACTTTGTAGTCGTCACCATACTTGTGCAGCAGATCGAACGTGGAAAACCGCTCCGAGGTGCGGCGCAGGTTGTTCTTCCAAACCGACTCGTACACGCAGTTGTGGAAGTAGTAGTACTCCAGGTGCTTGAACTCGGTCTTGCAGGCCGAGAACAGTTCTTCGCACACCTTGACGTGGGCGTCCATGGAACCACCGATGTCGAACAGCAACAGCAGCTTCACGGTGTTGCGCCGCTCCGGGCGCATCTGGATGTTCAACAACCCGGCATCGCGCGCGGTGTGGTCGATGGTGCCGTCGATGTCGAGCTCTTCGGCGGCGCCTTCACGGGCGAACTTGCGCAGCCGGCGCAGGGCCAGCTTGATGTTGCGCGTGCCCAGTTCCACCTGGTCGTCGAGGTTCTTGTACTCGCGCTGGTCCCAGACCTTCACCGCCTTGCCCTGGCGTTTGCCTGCCTCGCCCACGCGGATGCCCTCGGGGTTGTAGCCGCCCGAGCCGAACGGGCTGGTGCCGCCGGTGCCGATCCACTTGTTGCCGCCGGCGTGGCGCGCCTTCTGCTCTTCCAGGCGCTGCTTGAAGGCCTCGATGAGCTTGTCCAGGCCGCCCAGCGACTGGATTTGCGCCCGTTCTTCGTCGCTGAGCGAGCGCTCGAACTCCTTGCGCAGCCAGTCTTCCGGGATCAGCGCCTCGATGTGCTGGTCGAGGTTTTCCAGGCCTTTGAAGTAAGCGGCGAAGGCGCGGTCGAACTTGTCGAAATGGCGTTCGTCTTTCACCAGAATGGCACGGGCGAGGTAATAGAATTCGTCCATGTCGGCGAACACCACGTGCTTTTGCAAGGCCTGGTGCAGGTCGAGCAGTTCACGCACCGACACCGGCACCTTGGCCGCACGCATTTCATTGAACAGGTTGAGCAGCATGGCCCGGCTCCTGTCAGCGGTTGCCGCGCCGGCTCATGAACGCCAGGCGCTCGAGCAGTTGCACGTCCTGCTCGTTCTTCACCAGCGCACCGGCCAGCGGCGGGATCGCCTTGGTCGGGTCGCGTTCGCGCAACACCGCTTCACCAATGTTGTCGGCCATCAGCAGCTTGAGCCAGTCGACCAGCTCGGAGGTGGAAGGCTTTTTCTTCAGGCCAGGCACCTTGCGTACGTCGAAGAACACGTCCAGCGCCTCGCTGACCAGCGCCTGGCTGATGTTCGGGTAGTGCACGTCGACGATCTGCTGCAGGGTGCTGCGGTCGGGGAAGGCGATGTAGTGGAAGAAGCAGCGGCGCAGGAAGGCGTCGGGCAGCTCCTTTTCGTTGTTCGAGGTAATGATGATGATCGGGCGCTGCCGGGCCTTGATGGTCTCGTCGATTTCGTAAACGTAGAACTCCATCTTGTCCAGTTCCTGCAACAGGTCGTTGGGGAACTCGATGTCGGCCTTGTCGATTTCGTCGATCAGCAGGATGACCCGCTCCTCGGCCTCGAAGGCCTCCCAAAGCTTGCCCTTCTTCAGGTAGTTGCGCACGTCATGGACCTTGTCCACGCCCAACTGCGAGTCGCGCAGGCGGCTGACCGCGTCGTACTCGTAGAGGCCCTGGTGGGCCTTGGTGGTGGACTTGATGTGCCAGGTGATCAGGCGCGCGCCGAACGAAGCTGCCAACTGCTCGGCGAGCATGGTCTTGCCGGTGCCGGGTTCGCCCTTGACCAACAGCGGGCGTTCGAGGGTGATGGCCGCGTTTACTGCCAGTTTCAGGTCGTCTGTGGCGACGTAGTCGCGGGTGCCTTCGAACTTCATGGGGCTGTCCTCTGTTGTAAGCCTGTGCCGGCCTCTTCGCGGGCACGCCCGCTCCCACAGGAATTGCACAAACTGCTGAATCTGCGGGGTACCTGTGGGAGCGGGCGCGCCCGCGAATGGGCCAACACCTGTTTTCGATTTGTTACCGACTATAACGCGGGCCCGGGCACCTGCAAACGCGGACCGGGTATTCAGTCCCTGAATGCCCCGTCACGCTGTTTCAGTCGGACTTCGGCGCCGGTTGCTCATAGCGTGCATTGAACGCCTGGATGAAACCGTTGCGCAGGATCTGCAGGAAGGCCTCGAAGGCGCTGATGTTCTGCTTGTGCACGCTGCCGCTGAGCTCCACCCGGGTGGCGAACTGGTTTTTCGGCTGGTTCTTCAGCACCGTCTCGGAGGCGCCCACCAGGGCCTCCCACACCGAGCGGAAGAAGCCTTTGTCCTTGTTCTCGACATCCTGCTGCCAGTCGAACACGTCCACGTCACGCAGCAGGGGTTTGATGTAGCCATTGAGGCGACCGTTTTCCGCCTGCGCCTCGATGACCACGTCACCATGCCCTGCGCTGAAGTCGAACTTGCCGTAGGCACTGGCGAAGTCATTCAGGTTGCGCAGTTCTATGCCGGTGGCACGCAGGCGGAACTCGAAGTCATCGAAGTCACTGAACGGGTCGAAGGTGGCGCGGCTTTCGACCTTGGCATTGCCGGCGATCAGCGCCGTGCCCTCGAAGCTGGCGTCGCGCCGGCCTTGTTTGTCGCGCACGTTGGTCAGGTTGCTGATGGTGGCGTCCAGCCGGGTTGCCTTGAGGTTGACCGGGGGGTTGGAATTGAAATTGCGAAAGGTGAGGGTGCCATTGTCGATATGCACTTCATCGAGGGTAATCGGCAGCAGCTTTTCCAGTTGTTGACGCCAATCGGTGCCCTGGCCGGTCTGCGAGGCCTGCTTGTTGCCGCCGTCGACGAAGTTCAGTTCGGGCTGCTCGAAGATCACTTTCGCCACCACGGCCTTGTCGTAGATCAGCGAGTGCCAGCTGACCGACAGGTCGATAACCGGTGCATCCAGCAGCGGCACTGGCACCTTGCCGCTGGTCTTGACGATCCGCAGGCCGTTGATCCGGTAGGCTCCGCGCCACCAGGCCAGGTCCACGTCGGCCACGTGGCCACGGTAGTCGCCCATGTCGGCCAGCTTGTCGTTGAGGTAGTCGCGCACCAGGTAGGGCAGGGCCAGGTGCAACGCCACCAGCAGCGCCACCAGGCTGGCCAGGCCGATCAACGGCCAGCGATAACGGGCTTTCATCGGGGTGTCTCCTAGGAGGGATGAGCGGTGGACCGCAATGCGCCCGGCTGAGTTCGAACAGGCTTTACGGGCCTACGGCCGGGGCTTACCCTTGAGGTCTTTTCCTGCTCGCTTTCATGCCAAGGACCCCTGCCATGAGCCGTATCTTTGCAGACAACGCCCATTCCATCGGCAACACGCCGCTGGTGCAGATCAACCGGATCGCCCCGCGTGGCGTGACCATCCTGGCCAAGATCGAGGGGCGCAACCCCGGCTACTCGGTCAAGTGCCGCATTGGCGCGAACATGGTCTGGGATGCCGAAAGCAGCGGCCGGCTCAAGCCGGGCATGACCATTGTCGAGCCCACCTCGGGCAACACCGGTATCGGCCTGGCCTTCGTTGCCGCCGCGCGTGGCTACAAGCTGATGCTGACCATGCCCGCGTCGATGAGCCTCGAACGGCGCAAGGTGCTGAAGGCGCTAGGCGCCGAACTGGTGCTGACCGAGCCGGCCAAAGGCATGAAGGGCGCCATCGACAAGGCCAACGAAATCGTGGCCTCAGACCCGGCGCAGTACTTCCTGCCAGGCCAGTTCGAGAACCCGGCCAACCCCGCCATTCACGAAAAAACCACGGGGCCGGAAATCTGGAACGACACCGACGGCGCGGTGGACGTGCTGGTGGCGGGGGTGGGCACTGGCGGCACCATCACCGGTGTGTCGCGCTACATCAAGCATACCCAGGGCAAGGCGATCCTGTCGGTGGCCGTGGAGCCCGAGGCTTCGCCACTGATCACCCAGACCCTGGCCGGCGAAGAGCTCAAGCCCAGCCCACACAAGATCCAGGGCATCGGGGCTGGCTTCGTACCGAAAAACCTCGACCTGTCGATCGTCGACCAGGTGCTGACGGTGGCCGACGAAGAGGCCAAGGCCATGGCCATTCGCCTGATGCAGGAAGAAGGCATTCTCTGCGGCATTTCTTGCGGCGCAGCCATGGCGGCGGCCGTGCGCCTGGCGGAAAAACCGGAAATGCAAGGCAAGACCATCGTCGTGGTGCTGCCCGATTCCGGCGAGCGTTATTTGTCGAGCATGCTGTTCAGCGACATGTTCAGCGACCAGGAAAACCAGCAGTAACCGGCCATGCCGCTGACCGGGCTCAATGTTCGGCGGCCTGGTTGACTGCACAATCTTCATCGACACGATCCCGCCCGGGTGGTTTGTACCGCGGCGGGATCGGTTTATGATGGCAGGATGATTTTCAGGAGAGCAGGCCGCGCAGCCCTGTTTCTTCCCCTAGGAGTGATGCATGACCTTATCCTTTGCAGCCAAGGCGGGTGTCTTGCTGGTGTTCTTCGCCAGCGTGCTGTTCGTGCACCTGCGCGGCAAGGCCCGCCTGCCGGTGTTGCGCCAGTTCGTCAACCATTCGGCGCTGTTCGCCCCCTACAACGCCTTGATGTACCTGTTTTCCGGGGTGCCGTCCAAACCCTACCTGGACCGCCAGCGCTTCCCGGAACTGGATGTGCTCAAAGACAACTGGCAGGAAATCCGCGAAGAGGCCATGCGCCTGTTTGACGAGGGCTATATCCGCGCCGCCGAAAAGGACAACGACGCCGGCTTCGGTTCGTTCTTCAAGAAGGGTTGGAAGCGGTTTTACCTGAAGTGGTACGACAAGCCGCTGCCATCGGCCGAGGCGCTGTGCCCGAAAACCGTAGAACTGGTCAGCAGCATTCCCAACGTCAAGGGCGCGATGTTCGCCCTGCTGCCTGGCGGTAGCCACCTCAACCCGCACCGCGACCCATTCGCCGGTTCGTTGCGTTACCACCTGGGCCTGTCCACGCCGAACTCCGACGCCTGCCGCATCTACGTCGATGGGCAGGTGTACGCCTGGCGGGACGGCGAAGACGTGATGTTCGATGAAACCTACGTGCACTGGGTGAAGAACGAGACCGATGTGACCCGGGTGATCCTGTTCTGCGACATCGAGCGGCCGTTGAGCAGCCCGCTGATGACCCGCATCAACCGCCAGGTCAGTGCCTTCCTGGGCCGCGCCACCGCGCCACAGAACACCGACGACGAGCGGGTGGGCGGCATCAACCAGGCGTATGCCTGGAGCAAGCGCTTCTCCAATAAGCTCAGCACTCGCGTGAAGCAGTTCAAGCGGGCCAACCCCAAGGCCTACCGGGTCCTGCGCCCGGTGCTGGCGGTGGTCGTGGCTTATCTGCTTTACCGCTGGTTGTTCTGAACGCAGGCCAGGCCTTGGCGCGGGTTCACCCGCGCACAGGCCAGCTCACCTCACACTGGCGCCCGCTATTGCCCAATCGTGGGTTCACCGCTATTCTCCACAACACTTCCTTCCCTGAAGCCTGAATCATGCCCGCCAAGCCCTCCACCACCAGCTTTGCCATCGCGCCAGTCGCGGGCATGGTCGTGCGTGGCAGCCAGCAGCCGGCCATGGTCAGTCATTACCCACCACCTGTCAGTGGCGCCGTAGGCGGCGTAGCTCCGCCATGCTGCGTGGTCGTGCTGGGCTGATCGGCTTCGGCCGAGTCCCTTCGCACACGCAACCCACTGAACCCGGCCGGCTACTTAGCGCGCTTTAGCACAGGCCGTCCGCTTGGCTTATCTGCCTATCATCAGGTGGCAATACATGTCCTTTTTCAACAAAGCATCCGTGGCCTCGGCGGCCACTACCAGCCTGTTCGTTCTGCTGTGGAGCAGCGGGGCGATCGTTTCCAAACTTGGCCTGGCGCATGCCAGCCCGTTCGCCTTCCTGCTGCTGCGTTCTGCCTTGGCCCTGGCAGGCCTGTTGCTGATCGGGCCGTTGCTGGGGCTGCGCTGGCCACGCCGTAAGGGCGCCATGCTGCGTGCCCTGGGCACTGGCTGCGTGTTGCTCGGGGCTTACCAGATCTTCTATCTGCTGGCCCTCGACACCCACGTCACGCCAGGCATCATGGCCACGGTCATGGGCGTGCAACCGATCCTCACCGTCGTGCTGATGGAGCGCCAGCGTTCGATCAGCCGCCTGTTCGGCCTGGGGCTGGGCTTGAGCGGCTTGATCATGGTGGTCTACCAGGGGCTCAACCTGGGTGGGGTGTCGCTGGCGGGCATGCTGTTCGCCCTGCTGGCGCTGGCCAGCATGACTTGCGGTTCGATTCTGCAAAAACGCATCACCGACAACCCCATGGGCACGCTGCCGCTGCAGTACCTGGCCGGCTTTGCCCTGTGCGCGCTGTTCGCACCCTTGCAACCCTTACAGGTGCAGTGGACCGGGGGTTTCGTGGCTGCCTTGCTGTGGATGGGCCTGGTGGTTTCGCTGCTGGCCACCTTGCTGCTGTATCGGCTGATCGCCAAGGGTAACCTGGTCAACGTCACCAGCCTTTTCTACCTGGTGCCGGCAGTGACCGCGGTGATGGACTTGCTGATCTTCGGCAACCGCCTGGCGCCGCTCAGCCTGCTGGGCATGGGTTTGATCGTGGTCGGCCTGCTGTTCGTGTTCCGCAAGCCTGCCAAGCGCCTGGCCGAGGCCTGAGCCCTAGCGGAACTCGGCGGGGATGGCGTGCCGGAGTACGCCTTCCTCGAAGTCCAGCAGCCCGGCTTCGCGCTGGGTGAGCAGGTAGTAGAGCAGGGTGTCGATTGAGCGCTGTTGCGGTACTGCCACGGCCAGCAGCCTTACCGACTGCTCGGTTTCACAGGCGCAGCCGAAATCCTGCAAGGCAGCGCGAACCTGATCGAGGGTTTCCGGGGGCTTGACCAGCACCCGGAATACTGAGGTGCCGCTGCTTTGGCGCAGTTCGGCGAACCAGGTCTGGCCGTCTTCTTCATAGGTGCCGATAAGGTCACCCGGCGCGATGCCGTACACATGAAAGGGGATGTTGTCCACGGCATGGCCGCCTTCCACAGCCTTGGCCCAAAGGCCTTCGACCGAGGCCGGTGGGTAGCCGTTGGCGTCCTGTTCCAGGCGGAACAGCACCTTCTTGCAGGTTGGGCTCATGCCGTTCTCCCGGTCAATTGCGCGCCGGGCGCAGTACCAGCCACAAGGCCACAGCAATCAGCAGGCCGCCATACAGGTGCGCCAGCGACAGCGGCTCGTCCAGCAGCCATGCGCCCCACAGCACGCCGAACACCGGGATCAGGAAGGTCACGGTGCTGGCCTTTACCGGGCCTATTTCTGCCAGCAGACGGAAGTACAGGATATAGGCGAATGCCGTGCACAGCAGGCCCAGGCCGAGCAGCGACAGCCAGACCTGCCAGCCGCCCCAGCTGGCGGGCGGCTGGCTGAGGGCGCTCCAGGCGAACAGCGGGCTCAGCATCAGCGTAGCGCCGAGCATGCTGCCCAGCGCCGACAGGCGGCTGTCCAGGCCACTGATCCAACGCCGCGCGAGGAACCCGGCAAAGCCGTAGCAGGTGGTAGCTGCCAGGCACGCCAGGGCGCCTTGCAGCAGGGCCATGTCCAGGGCCACCGGCCCGGCCCCGCTGAGGATGCCGACACCGAGCAGGCCAAGGAAAATGCCGCAGAGCTTGGCCAACGTCATGGGTTCACGGAAGCACAGCACGCCGATCAGCACGCCCATCAGTGGCGTGGTGGCGTTGAAGATCGCCGAGTAACCGGCTGGCAGCACCTGGGCAGCTACGGAATAGAAGGTTGCCGGGATGCCGGAGTTGATCATGCCCAGTACCAGGCAGGCCCCGAGCTTGCCCTGGAAGTCCCAGCGCACGCGGCTGGCGGCGACGATGGCGACCAGGCCCAGGCAGGCGATCGAGACGCGAAAGAACGCGGTCGGCACCGTGCCCAGCTCGGGGGCGATAATGCGCATGAACAGGAAACTCGCCCCCCAGACGGCAGCAAGGGTCAGCAGGCGGGTTAAAGCAATCGGGCTCACAACGGTCTCCGGAGGGCAGGGCAGGGCAGGGGCGCGAGTGTACGCGAGGGGGCGGGGCGATACTTGTGCTTTCTTGCGCAGTGAACCTGGCCCGCATTTGCATCAGGCCGACTAAGCTGTGTAACTCATTCACCCATGAGGTGCCTGGCATGCCCCAACCCTGGCCCGCTGTCGAAATCGCCCGCACCATCCTGGCGGGCTTCGACGATTACCGTGACCACTTCCAGCGCATCACCCTCGGCGCCCGCCAGCGCTTCGAACAGGCGCGCTGGCAGGAAATCCAACAGGCCGCGGCTGCGCGCATCAGCCTGTATGAAGAGAAAGTCGCCGAGGTCAACGGCTGGCTGCGCCAGGCCTTCCCCGCGCCGGTGTTGCTGGACGTGGCGCAGTGGCCGCTGGCCAAACACGCCTACATCCAGCAGATCGACCCCCGGCTGGACGATGAGTTGGCCGAGACCTGGTACAACTCGCTGTTCTGCAGCCTGTTCAGCCACGACCAGATCAGTGATGGTTGCATGTTCATCCACACCACCCGGCCGTCGCTGCGCGGGCGTGAGCGCGCCGCGCAAACCCGTACCTATGCGCTGGGCGGTAGCCTCAAGGGAATGTTGCAGGCGATCTTCGCCGACTACCCGTTCGATGTCGCCTACGGTGACCTGGAGGGTGACCTGGCACGGCTGCAAGCGCAGGTGCGCGAATGCCTGCCCGACTGGGTCTGCAAGGACCCGGAGCTGGCGGTGGAACTGTTCGTGCCCGTGCTGTACCGCAACAAAGGGGCCTACCTGGTCGGCCGCCTGTACAACCGCGATGAGCAATGGCCCTTGGTGATTCCCTTGCTGCACCGCGAGGGCCATGGCATCGAGGTGGACGGGTTGATCACCGACGAAGCCGAGGTGTCGATCATTTTCTCGTTCACCCGCTCCTACTTCATGGCCGATGTGCCGGTGCCGGCCGAGTTCGTGCATTTTCTCAAGCGCATTCTGCCGGGCAAGCACATTGCCGAGCTGTACACGTCGATCGGTTTCTACAAGCAAGGCAAGTCGGAGTTCTACCGGGCCTTGATCAACCACCTGGCCAACAGCGACGACCGCTTCGTCATGGCGCCGGGGGTGCGCGGCATGGTCATGAGTGTGTTCACCCTGCCGGGCTTCAACACCGTGTTCAAGGTCATCAAAGACCGCTTTTCACCGTCGAAAACCGTTGACCGCGCCACGGTGATCGACAAGTACCGGTTGGTGAAAAGCGTGGACCGGGTTGGGCGCATGGCCGATACCCAGGAGTTCGCCGATTTTCGTTTCCCACGCAGCAAGTTCGAGCCCGATTGCCTGGCCGAGTTGCTCGAAGTGGCGCCCTCGACCGTTGTCCTGGAGGGCGACACGGTGCTGGTGCGCCACTGCTGGACCGAGCGGCGCATGACCCCGTTGAACCTGTACCTGGAGCGCGCGGGCGAAGGCCAGGTGCTGGCGGCGCTGGAAGACTACGGCCTGGCCATCAAGCAACTGGCGGCAGCGAACATTTTTCCCGGTGACATGCTGTTGAAGAACTTTGGCGTTACCCGGCATGGGCGCGTGGTGTTCTATGACTATGACGAAATCTGCTTTCTGACCGAGGTGAATTTCCGTCACATACCGCCACCGCGGTATCCAGAAGACGAGCTGTCGGGCGAGCCGTGGTATTCGATCGGACCGCACGATGTGTTCCCCGAAGAGTTCCCGCCGTTTCTGTTTGCCGACATGGGCCAGCGGCGCTTGTTCAGCCGTTTGCACGGCGAGCTGTATGACGCCGACTACTGGAAGGGCTTGCAGGCGGCCATTGGCGAAGGGAAGGTGATCGACGTGTTCCCGTATCGGCGCAAGGGGCGCTGATGGCGGTGTTGCAGGCCAGGCCCCTCACTCCTTCAGGCACTTCAGCTCGCTGAAGTGGCCGTGCACCTTGGCCAACCGCGCTTGCAGCAACTGCCGCTGCTGCACGCTACTTTGCTGCACCAGGTCTACCAACAGGCTGCGCGCCTGTTGCTCGGTGTTCTGGAAGGCCGTGCGGTATTCCGGCGTCCACAGGCTTTCCTTGTGTTGCAACAAGGTTGCCAGGCGCGGCTCGAAGCTGGCGTCGTTGCGTTGGTTCATCGCCAGCAGCAGCTGTTGCTGCCAGTGGGCGCGGTTGGCGATCCATTCGCGGTTCTGGTCGCCCAACGCTGCTGACCAGGCTTGTACGCGTTGCTTCTGCACCGCGGACAGTGGGCCAAACCAGGCGGTCAGGCGTTTTTCCATACGCGCGCTGCGCTCGCTGACCTGCTCGGCCAACGGGGTATCGACGTACTCTTTTTGCCGCTCGGCGATGTCGTCGCGGAACGCTTCACGCATTTCGGCCACCTGGCTGTCGCTCATGCCGCGCAACAACTCGGTCGCCGAAGGGGTGATTTCCTCGGCCACACGGCCAATCGCCAGGCGCGCTTCGCGGGTGCGTTGCTGCAGCGCCTGGTCGGTCACCTGGTTGTTGGCGACCATGGCGCGGACCCGCTCCAGCCAGTCGAGGTAGCCCGGTAACTGGGTCTTGCAGTGCCAGGCCAGGTGTTGCTTGAGGCGGTCGTCGAGCAAGGCCTTTTGCGTGCCGTTCATGTCCAGGTAGTCGCCCAGCGACCACGGCACCAGGCGATCGAGGTTGCGGTAGGCCAGGTCCATGCGGCTGCACGCGCCTAGGGCCAGGGCGAATCCAAGGGCGATGAGCAGGGCTTTGGACAGGCGTGAAGGCATGTGCTGTTCCTTGCAGTGGCTGGCCAGACGGTAGACGCGAGGGGGGGCACGGCGGTTCCACTGCATCAGCGGTCGGGCGGCGCGCTGGCTTCAGGTGTAGAATAGCCGCCTTGTTATGAGGATCATCGGAAATGGCTCTGCTTGGGCGTTACAACAGTTTGCAAATCGTGAAACACGTGGACTTCGGTCTGTACCTGGACGGCGGCGCCGATGGCGAGATCCTGCTGCCCGGGCGCTACATCCCGAAAAACGCCGAAACCGAAGTCGATGACTGGTTGAACGTGTTCATCTACCTGGACAGCGAAGACCAGCTGATTGCGACCACCGAGAAGCCCAAGGTGCAGGTCGGTGAGTTTGCCAGCCTGAAGGTCAAGGACATCAACGGTGCCGGCATCTTCCTCGACTGGGGCTTGTCCAAGGACCTGTTGATGCCGTACTCGGAAGAGGCGCGGCCGTTGAAGATCGGCGACTACTGCGTGGTGCACGTGTACCTCGACAAGCGCACCCGCCGCATCACCGCCACTTCCCGCCTGGACCGCTACCTTGACGTGGCCCCGGCCGATTACAAGGTAGGGCAGCCGGTCGAGCTGTTGGTGGCTGGCGAAACGCCGATGGGCTTCAAAGCCATCATCAACAACCGCCACTGGGGCCTGATCCACAAGAACGAAGTGTTCAAGTTCCTGCGCTCGGGCATGCACGAGAAGGGTTTCATCAAGGAACTGCGCCACGACGGCAAGATCGCCCTCAGCCTGCAGCCGGTGGGCGCGGCCCTTGCCGACAGCCTGCAGGAGCAGATCATGGCGCGCCTGGAGGCCGAAGGCGGGGTGCTGGGGGTGTGTGACAAGAGCGTAAGCGTCCGCCCAACTCACCTTGCGTAAGTCAGGCCGGTACCCACTGATGCGGCAGCAACTGCCCGATCTCACTGGCCCGTTGGGTCGGCAGCCGCGTCAGCACATCCTTGAGATAGGCAT
>Ga0308157_10000784_pt1 | contig 86664 bp, 83 predicted proteins | sample PhyBR1_FD_201035 | JGI IMG/M metagenome (GOLD analysis project Ga0308157, IMG submission 201035) | Phyllosphere microbial communities from UC Gill Tract Community Farm, Albany, California, United States - DLSLB.R1 | ecosystem: Host-associated > Plants > Phyllosphere > Unclassified | place: USA...
GATCTCCAAAGGCATTGCCAAGGCGAGGATCTCCGGCCAGGGCTATGGCGAGAGCCAGCCAAAGGTGAACTGCACGAGCTGCACCGAAGAGGAGCACGCGCAGAACCGCCGTTCGGAATTCATTATCGTGAAGAAATAAGTATTCGTAAAAACCGACTTCTAATAGTAAAGCCCCGCACATCCGTGCGGGGCTTTTTTATGCGATTTAAGAGCGTTTTGCTGTCAGGTAAGCTTAGGCCTTGAATTGAATCAACAACAGCATTTAGAGAGCCAATATTGACTTTTGGCATGACAAGAAAATAAATATGGAAATGGAAATGAAATAAGAGCAGTTTATGATGCCAAAACGATAACAGTTTACCAGGTCTATAATAAAGCTATTGCGGATGCCGCGGTGCTGCACCAAACATTTGTACATCCATTTAAAATGGAGCGGATGACCTGGATAAAGCCCTCTTTTCTGTGGATGATGTACCGCAGCGGATGGGCAACTAAGGAAAATCAGGAACGTATACTGGCACTAAAGATAAAACGTGAGGGCTTTGAATGGTGCCTTGCAAATTCCTGCCTGTCTCATTTTGATGCTGCAATACATGGAACGCAGGAGAAATGGAAGGAAAAGCTTTTGGCATCGCCTGTACGCATACAATGGGATCCGGAAAAAGATATCCTGTTACAGCCGCTACCGTATCGTTCTATACAAATGGGTATTTCGGGTATTGCTGTAGAATACTACGTAAAGGACTGGATTGTACAAATAGACGATATAACGCCTTATTGCAATGAACTGCACGAGCTCATTTTGAATGGCGGGATAGAGGAGGCAGCATCAAAGTTGCCCAAAGAAGAAGTATATTGTTAATGATGCTATATTAAGTAATATAGCATCAATTTCGGACAATTATTTAAGTATAAAATAGCTTACTGTCTATGATCTAATTCCATTTTTGCAGCTTCTGATATTATATAATTGTTATTACCCGCTAATAATTTTAATTTTTCAATTGCAGTTGAACTCTTGAAGCTTCCAAGTGCCCATATGCATTTTTTTGCAAGCGAACAGCCATCATCATGATCAGGAATATTTAAAGCAGCGATATAAAGACATTCAATACTAGCCGGGTCTTTAATTTCCTCTAACATCATAGCAATATCCTCCTGGCTAAAATGCCAGTCGGCTATTACCAATTCGCAAAATAGTTTCGTATAGCTGTTGTCTAGTCCATCCCAATCAGCAGCTAACAATAACAACTCTAATTTTTCGTCATCCCTATTGTCAGATGCTACATTAATCTCATCTATAATTTGGGTAGTGTATAAGAATGATTTAGAATTATTATCTAAATTAAGATAGGGATCGTAGCCTTTAATATTTTTTAGAAACTCTTGTAAAGTCATAATTACTATGAAATGGGTTTAAATAAATTATGTTGAATTAAATAGAGCAGGATTTGGACCCACCTAATTAAGAGTGCCATTTCACCTTTAAAAGGTTTTGTCACTAGATTAAGTCTGCCTGTCTTTTCCTTTTAGAAGTAACCTTGTCTTAAAACCTGCCTTGAATTAAATCGAAAAAACGGGGCACATGGCCCCGTTTTCTGCTTGATATCAACTAAGATTAGTTAACTACGATATCGTCCAATTGCATTGTAGTTGTTGGTCCGGCAGGATGTGCGCCTGTGTATTCGAAAATAACAAAACCGTTTCCTGTTGTAACAGGGATGTTATAAACACCACTCGCTGTAAAGTTTTGTGCGTAGCCATTGGCAGGAGCCGAGTTGGCTATAGTAAACTGTGAAGTGATGTCAACAAGGTTAGCTTCAGCTACTACAGAACCAGGAGTATAGTTGGTAGAGTAATACACTTTAAGAACCGCGCCATTATTATAACCATCTTTCGTTTTGAATGACAATGCAGCACCACCGGCAAAACTTACAGGAACAATAAAATAGGTCTTAGCTGTAGCGTTGGTATTGTGTGCAGACATCTGAAGGTATTTGTTGCCACCAAACGCAGTAATAGCCCAGTACCTTGGCCCTTCAACTGCATCATTAATATATTTAGCGTATGTAGACTGCTCAGCGCTGTAGTTGATAACAGACCCAGGTGAGAACGTTTCAAAATCTTCAGTAAAGTTACCTGAATATACGATCTCTGTACCGCCCACTGCTGTTTCGCTTACACCCGGTGTGCCACCTCCTGTTTCGATCCTGTCGGCAGTAAGGTTGATGTCTGTACCGTATCGTGACACAAACTGGTAAGTAGTGTTGAATTTAGTAAGTACACCCCTTATTTTACCGCTCTTGTTTGGCACCTGTGTACCGGAATAGTCAGCAAAAGAACCTGTCCTGAAAGGAAGCTTAATTGTTTCCTGTGCAGAGTTTGTGATGTAAGTAAGTGTCTGTCCGCCCGCGTCAAGGTTTGCAGGGTTGTAGAACGTTTGGTTCAGAGAAGCATCTGTAAACTGTACAGCGTCAAATTCGATTAGTTTACCGATGTAACTATCGTCAACATCAGCAAGCGAAATGCTATTTACAAGAGTTTCCTCAGCAATAACTTCACAAGACCTGATGATGTGGTTTTTGTAAAGCTCTGTAGGGATCTGGCCAACGTTGCCGTTGTAAAGGGCACCAATCTGAAGCGTGTTGCTTCTTACCTGTACATAAAGGCCTTTCAGCTTGATAAATACTTTACGCCCTACGCCATAGTCAGAGAAAAGGTCAGCCTGGTTCACCTGAACGTTGAAGCCTATTTCGCCGTCAAGAGAGTTCACATAAAGTGTTTTATAGAAATTACCGCCTTTATCACTAGATACAACAACACCTTCAATAATGTCATCGTTTGTATATAGCGTAGCAGCACCTGTAGCCTGTGTCTTTATTTCCTGAACCGTTTTGGTAACTGTAATATCCTGGTCTACACACTCCAGTGTAGGAACAGCATAATCATCGTCATTAACACAACTGGTAAGGATACCTGCCGTGAGAGCCGCGAAGAAAATTGGTTTTAAAAAATTTGCTTTCATATTAATTTTTGTTTAATTAGAAGTTGATGAATAGGTTTACGAAATAGTTCCTTCCGTAGCCATAGAAATATTTAGGGCCAAATGAACGTGCAGGTCCCATCATATCCTGGCTTAGCTGCCTGTAGTTGGCGTTACGGGCCTGTTCGAAACCACCTGTCCTGTAAGTAAAATCCAATACGTTGTTGATGCTGGCAAAGAAACCTACAGTTTTCGTGCCAATCCTCCATGATTTACCGCCTGAAAGGTTGATGATTTTGGCAGGATCTAGTTTTTCCTGCTTCAACAGTTTTTTTGCTCCTGCTTCAGAAGCTTCAGGGAATGGGAAACCATTCGGGTCATTATTATTAATGAAGAAGTTGTCAGTCCTTAGTAGTGGAGAAATATCCAGGTAGTTGTCTGCAAGGTAGTTTCCACTCACGCTAACCCACCAGAATTTAGGGTCACGGTACTCAAGGTCTAATGAATACGCCTGTTGCGGCATACCCGGCTGCTTGTAATCTTTAAGTGTTGAACGGCCAAAGTTAACTGTCGAACGGATGTTGTCAATGTTCAGCCTTACGTTAGGATCACTGTCATACGTATATTGTCCGTAAGCAGCTACAGCAGTAGCTTTAATAGTAGAGGTCAATTGGTATTCGATACCAAGTTCACCACCCATGTTTTTCTTTGCAAGTCCGGTAACTACTTCCGATACGAAAGCATTTCCGTTTGTTGAAATCTGCTCACCTGTTTCAGTAAGTACTCCAAGGCCTTCGCTGAAATAGAAAGCAATGTCGGTAGCATCTGTTACCCTTGAATAGTAACCTGTAAGACGTGCTTTAAGCTTAGGAGCCCTGATGATGTAGCTTGCATCCGCGCTAACAATCCTTTCGCTTTGAAGGTCTGCAACAATGTTGTTGTTAAGCCTTGCATTAGGGAAAGTATTCCTGAGTGTAGGAGCTTTGCTCATGTAGATACCGTTCACATCGATCATGTGGCGGCCAGTGATCTTGTAAGTAAAACCACCTTTGAAACCAAAGTTTTCGAATATGGTTTCTTTACCTTTTCCAAAGGAATTGTTCGCATAATTACCATTCCTGTAAACACCTTCCCTCTGGTATTCTGACCTAGAGAAGCTTTGTGCCAGGTAAAAATCTACTTTGTTATAAGTAAACTTGAACTGTGTAAACGCATCTACAACATCAGCATAAAGCTTGTAATTGTAGCCAAATTTATCGTCTACACCTACTGTCCTGTTAGGGTTATTAAGGTCAGACTGCCTTGCATCACCAGTAAGGAACGGGTCGATGTCTGAATAACCTGTACCGCCAAGAAGATCAAGCAGGTTCTGGAAGTTGTGAGAAATCAGTTTCCTGTACGTTACACCGGCATTTAGCGTGATGTTGTCTGTAAGCTGAGAGTTAATGATAGAGTTCGCAGTAAACATTTTGTCATCTGTCCTGTCTTCATAAAGTACGGCAAGGCTCTCGCCATTCTCTTCATTATCCCTGTATAGTTTGTCCCAGTCGATCTGCCTGTTCCTTAGGAAGTTTTGATGGGCAAGTGCTGCAAAACCGGTATTTTGTACATTGTTTCCAAGATAATCTCCTGTTCGGGAATCATGCATGGTAGTGTAAAAGCTCGGAAGGTTCCTGTAGTATGTCGGATCCGGGTTCCTTGTAAAGTTGAAGTCAAGACGGCTGTTACCTACACTTCCAAACTGGTAAGCTACGTTGGTATTAAGCGAGTTCCTTTCGTTTATTTTCCAGTAGTGGCTCAGCATAAAAATTGGCTCTTCCACGTCTTTGTCACGGGAGTTCCTTTTTTCGCCATTCTGCCATCCCCAGTAGGAGTTATATTTTTCGCCGGCAAGGTCTATTACTTCCTGTGTATTAGGAGAGTTCTTACCCCTGCTGTTCTGTGCGTAGATGCTTGTAAAGTTAATGCTGTGGTTGTCGCTTATTTTCTTTTCAACGCTTAAGAAGAAAGAGTTTGCGCTGTAATCAGTTCCTTCAAAATAGCCTTCCTGTGCCCACCTTCTTGAAGCAGAAAGCACATAAGCCCATCCGTTTTTATCAAGCCCTGAAGCATAAGTAGCCATTGTCCTCCAGCTGTAGTTGGTGTTTGTGCCTGAGAAAGATACACGGCCACCCTGCCTGAAGATAGAAGCCCTGGTGTTGATCTCCTGAGTACCAAGTATGCCTCCAAAAGTATAATCTGAAGGTGCAGAACCTATGGTAAACTCCTGGTTACGGGTAGCATCATTCAGTCCACCCCAGTTGCTCCACTGCGGCCTGCCGTCATAAAGCTTATCCATTGGTACACCGTTGATCATTGTTTTTCCGTATTCGTTGTCAAGTCCTCTAACGCGGAAGCGGGACTGTCCGAAATCGAAAGCTGCTGCCTGCATAAATGCGTCGCGGGACGCCTGAAGAAGGCCTGCGGTACTTTCGGAACCCCCATTGTCATCACCAAGGTCATTCTCGGTAAGTGTAATGAGGCTTAGCTGCTTTTCGGTAGTGATGTCCTCATCAAGAGATACCACACCAAGATCCAGCGGGCGGCCTGCAACAACCTCAAGGGTAAATCGTTGCGTTATGAAACCGGCAGAGCCAACAGATACTACCTGATTGCCTTCGGGCACACTTGTAAACACAAATAAACCTTCGGCATTGGTCAGGGCCGTCTGGTTGGTGCCCTGAAGCGTCGCCACCACGTTTTCAAGCGGCTTTTGCGACTTAGAATCCACTACTTTACCTTGTACAGATGCTGTCTGCTGTGCCCATGCACAGAAAACCTGCATTACAAATAAAAGACTGATTACTAGTTTTTTCATAAATAAAATTAGATTAATTCTCTTTTTCGTCAAGTTAAATATTTCTTAACGGGCGCAAATGTACATCATTTGGAAATATTATTTACTTTTGGCACCTGATTTGTTATAAATCTTGACGTTAAATTAATATATGTTAAAAATGATAAAGAGATCTGTTTGGTTGTTTGTAGTATTTTTCAACATTATCACAGCCGTAGCACAGGAAAAAAAGTTTTTGGTACACACCATTGCTTTTTATAATGTTGAAAACCTGTTTGATACCATTAATGACCCAACCGTAAATGACGAGGAATGGCTTGCCAACGGAAAGATGGGATGGACCGGTAAAAAGTACAAAAAGAAACTGGCCAACCTTTCGCGCGTTATTGCAGAGATAGGCAGTGGCGAGAACCCCAACTCACCTACAGTTATAGGGCTTGGTGAAGTGGAGAACCGAAGGGTTTTGGAAGACCTTATTAAGCAGCCGGCACTTATCAATAAAGATTATGGTATCGTACATTTCGATTCGCCGGACAAAAGGGGTATCGATGTCGCCTTCCTTTACCAGAAGAAACACTTTAAGCCAACCAGCTATAAGAATATCCCTCTTATTATAACGAAAGGATATATTGCGGAAGTAGAACAGAATGATGCCACCAAAGAAAGTGGCGACGCTAAAGTAAAGGCAGAATATACCGGCAGGCTATATACGCGTGACCAGTTATTGGTAACCGGCCTTCTTGACGGTGAAGAGGTGAGCTTTATCGTGAACCACTGGCCATCACGTTCCGGAGGTGAGAAAAAGAGTAGCCCTAACCGTGAGGCCGCGGCCGCGCTAAACAGGAAGATTATTGATTCTCTTTATAAAGTAAACCCTAACGCGAAGGTTATCACTATGGGTGACCTTAATGATGGCCCTTATAATAAGAGTGTAAAAAAAGTACTCGGAGCAAAAGGCATGAAAGAAGAAGTAAGCCAGGGGGGATTATACAACCCTATGGAAGAAATGTCTAAAAGGGGTATAGGTACACTGGCGTATCGTGATGCGTGGGATCTGTTTGACCAGATGATCATCTCGGAACCGCTTATCAAAAAAGATTATACTTCATTCCGTTTCTGGAAGGCGGGCGTATACGACAAGCAGTTTCTTAAACAACCTACCGGCCAGTACAAAGGCTATCCATTGAGAAACTCCAACGGAGAGGTAGGCTTTAGCGACCACTTCCCGGTATACCTTTACCTGATTAAACAGATGTAATCCAACCATACAAGCCAGCGAGAGCTGGCTTTTTTATTTGCGGTTACTTTAAAAATATCATTTTTACTTCATAAGTCCGTACCTTAGTAGTATCAAAATTGTATCTCATGGCACTGCTGAAACCCTTCAACCTGAATAAATGGATAGATGATAACCGCCACCTTCTTAAGCCGCCGGTTGGCAATAAGAATATTTATCCCCTGGCAGACGATTATATCGTGATGGTTGTGGCCGGGCCCAATGCCCGCAAAGACTATCACTACAATGAAACCGAGGAGCTGTTTTACCAGTTGGAAGGTTCGATTAAAGTAATTGTACAGCATGAAGGGGAGCGTAAGGAAATGGAGCTTCACGCCGGAGATATGTACCTTCATCCGGGTAAAGTACCGCATTCTCCTGTGCGCAGCGAAGGATCTATTGGCCTGGTTATAGAGCGGGTAAGGGCAGGCAAAGGCTTTACCGACGGGCTATTGTGGTTCTGCGAAAACTGCAACCACAAGCTGTATGAGGTGTATTTTGAACTGCACGATATCGAGAAAGATTTCCTGCCGCATTTTCGTCATTTTTATAATTCGGAAACACTGCGTACCTGCGATAAATGTGGAACCATGCTGGATGCCGACCCGCGTTATGTTACCGATTAATTTCGGCTACCGGCTGGCTAATGCTTATTTTTGCGGTTTAAACCTTTCGCATGAAAAAAATATTCTACCTCAAAACCTGCGATACCTGCAGGAAAATACTCCAGTCCCTTCCCAACACCGATGGCTTTACCCTTCGCGAGATAAAGACCGAATCCATAACGCCGGAAGAGCTTGAAGAGATGCGCCGCCTGGCCGGAAGCTATGAAGCGCTGTTCAGCCGGAAGGCAACGCTGTATAAAGAACGCGGGCTCAAAGACAAGCAGCTATCCGAAGACGATTATAAAAATCTTATAAACGAACACTACACGTTCCTGAGCCGCCCGGTAATTGTAGATGGAGAGGCGATCTTTGTTGGCAACAGTAAAAAGACGGTTGAGGCTGCCATTGCGCATTTAGGCTGAGGCTGTATTATTTTTATTAACTTTGTGGCTCTAAATTTTTTGCATGATACAATCCATGACGGGTTTTGGCAAAGCATCCTTGCAGCTGCCCAACAAAAAAATCACGGTTGAAGTAAAATCGCTCAACAGCAAAGGCCTCGACCTCAATGTTCGTATGCCCTCGGCTTTCCGCGAAATGGAACTCGGGCTGCGCAACCAGATAGCACAAAAGCTGGAACGCGGCAAGATCGACTTCTCGCTGTTTGTTGAAGTGACCGGAGAAGAAACGTCGTCTAAAATAAATGTGCCGATCGTAAAGGCGTACATTAAGCAGATGAAGGATGTAATTCCGGATGGCGACGATACCGAATTCATGAAAATGGCAGTACGTATGCCCGATGCCCTGAAAACGGAGCGTGAGGAAATAGACGAGAACGACTGGAGCCTTATCCAGGGCGTAATCGTTCAGGCGCTGGAAAATATACACAGCTTTCGGGTGACTGAAGGCGTATCGCTCGAAAAGGAGTTTCTTGTGAGGATATCCAATATCCTTTCCCTTATGAACGAAACCGTAGCACTGGATGGCGAACGCCTTGCAACGGTAAAGACAAGGCTGCACGCTTCTATTGAGGAGCTTAAAGTAAATGTAGACGAGAACCGCTTTGAGCAGGAACTTATTTACTACCTCGAAAAAATGGACATTACCGAAGAAAAGGTACGCCTTGAAAACCACCTGAACTATTTTATAGAAACGCTTGCCGGTACCGAAGCCAATGGCCGTAAGCTGGGCTTTATTACACAGGAAATGGGACGTGAGATCAATACAATGGGATCAAAATCCAACCATGCCAAAATGCAGAAACTGGTAGTGCAGATGAAGGATGAACTGGAAAAAATAAAGGAACAGGTTTTAAACGTTCTTTAATTTAGGGTTCCTGGCTCAGAGTTGAAGTATTGCATTGCAACCCCGAACCCCGAAAGGAATAACACACAACACAATGAATAAAGGAAAATTACTGGTATTCTCGGCGCCTTCAGGGTCGGGAAAAACAACTATAGTCAGGCATTTGCTGGCACAGCCCGAACTTAACCTTGCCTTTTCAGTGTCGGCAGCCACACGCGAGGCACGCGGCACCGAAGAACATGGAAAAGACTACTACTTTATATCGCTCGAGCAGTTTAAGAAGCACATTAAAGCGGAAGATTTTGTAGAATGGGAAGAAGTATACCGCGATAATTTTTACGGCACCTTAAAGAGTGAGGTGGAACGTATCTGGGCAGAAGGCAAGAATGTGATCTTTGATATCGACGTTGCCGGAGGCCTTCGCATTAAGAAAAAATTCCCCGAAGAAACCCTTGCCGTATTCGTAAAGCCGCCAAGCATCGACGAACTGAAGATACGCCTCAAGAAGCGTAGCACTGAATCGGACGACAAGATAAACATGCGCATTGCCAAGGCATCGGTAGAGCTGGCCACCGCGCCGCAATTTGACGTAGTGATTAAAAACTACGACTTGGATGTAGCCAAGCAGGAAGCGTATGAGTTGGTGAAAGGGTTTGTGGGTAAATAAATTGTTATGGGACATAAAAGTGTTTGCCTTTCGTGTAAAGTAGCTTTTAGCAATGGCAATGACTTTGATTCGCCCGTAATGCAAACCTGTCCTCAATGTTCAGGTAAGATGATAGCCGTAAATCAAAAGTTTAAGCCTCCAAAGAAGTCGGATTTAAAAGGCTGGAAAATTGTAAGTCTACTTGTTGAGAATGGATATACATTCGACTCTGCTTATAGTGAAATCGCGAAGAATGTATTTTTAAAAGTAAGCTATCCTAAAACACTAAGCGAGGCAGAGGAATTTATCAAACTCCATAAAGAAAGATAATGAAAGTCGGGCTGTATTTCGGGACATTCAACCCCATGCACATAGGGCACCTCATCATTGCCAACCACATTGCCGAGAACAGCGATCTGGACCAGGTGTGGCTTGTTGTGACCCCGCACAACCCGCACAAGAAAAAAAGCACGCTGCTGGATGACCACCACCGCCTGCAGATGGTATTCCTTGCTACGGAAGATTTTCCGAAACTCAAACCAAGCGATATTGAGTTCAAGCTCCCGCAGCCCAACTATACCGTGCATACGCTCGCGCATTTGCAGGAGAAATTCCCTACGCATGAATTTTCCCTACTGATGGGTGAAGACAATCTCAACTCCCTCCACAAGTGGAAGAACTATGAGGTGATCCTGCAAAACCACGACATCTACGTATATCCCCGCCTAAATACCGAAACCATCGATCCTGACATCGCCTCTTCGGCCCGTATTCATCGCGTTGATGCGCCGGTAATCGAGCTTTCCTCCACCTTTATTCGCGAAGGGATAAAGAACGGCAAAAACGTACAGCCCATGCTCCCGCATAAAGTATGGCAGTATGTGGAGCATAATCTATTCTACAAGAAATAATCACAGCTCTGATCAGTCAGACCCATCAGTGATCCTAGTGCTGAAAATTGCGATTGCGACTGTCTACTATTTTGTATCTTTGAGTATAAATCGTATCACTATGCTCAACTTCGAACTTTATAACCCTGTCAACCTCGTGTTTGGTAAGGGGCAAATGGAAAAACTCTCCAAACTCATTCCGGCCGATGCCAAAATTCTATTGGCGTATGGCGGCGGGAGCATTTTTACAAACGGTGTACACGCGCAGGTAACCGATGCCCTTAAAAGCCATGATATTACCGAATTCGGCGGCATTGAACCCAATCCTCGCTATGAAACGCTGATGAAAGCCGTAGCGCTTATCCGTGAGAAGAAACTCGACTTTATCCTGGCCGTTGGGGGCGGATCTGTTATTGATGGCGTGAAGTTCATCTCCGCAGCCGTGAATTTTGATGGCGACCCCATAGACATATTACGTAAAAGGATCCGTATAGAAAGCAACGCCATGCCTTTCGGTACCGTGCTTACGCTTCCTGCAACGGGTAGTGAGATGAACTCGGGCGCGGTAGTGAGCGTGGAAGCTACGCAGGAAAAACTCACCTGCGGCGGCCCTGCCCTGTTCCCGAAATTCTCGATATGCGACCCAACAGTGGTAGCTTCGTTACCAAAAAGGCAGGTCCAGAACGGTGTTGTTGATGCCTTTACCCATGTGATGGAGCAGTACCTGACCTACCCGCACGATGCGCTGCTGCAGGACAGGATAGCCGAAAGCATTTTGCAGACACTTATCGAAATAGGCCCGGGTGTGGCTGAAAACCCTGCCGACTACAAGTTGGCCTCTAACTTTATGTGGTGTTGTACCATGGCGCTGAACGGCCTGATACAAAAAGGCGTGCCTACCGACTGGGCTACGCACATGATAGGCCACGAGCTTACCGCACTGTATGGTATAGACCACGCACGGACGCTGGCTATTATCGCGCCAAGCCTGTACAAAGTGATGTTTGATACCAAGAAAGAGAAACTGGCGCAATACGGCCAGAGGGTTTGGAATATTTCCGAAACCGATGTTGACCAAGCCGCGAAACTGGCGATCGAAAAAACAGTAGTGTTCTTCAAAGCTATGGGCATGCCGGAAAGGGTGTCTGAATATACCAGTGACTATCAAAAAACCGCCGGCATCATTGTGAACCGCTTTGAAGAGCGCGGCTGGAAAGCGATGGGTGAGCGCGGCAACATTACTACTGATAAAGTGAGGGAAATCGTGGAAATGAGTTATTAAGGCGTTTTTCCTTGTCATTCTTAATAGTTTGCGGAGTGAAGAATCTCTGTTTTGAGATTCTTCCTTCGTATGAATGACAACTGGTAAAAAATAAAAGGCACCCCTCAAAAGCAGGAATGCCTTTTAAAACACCAAAAACAAAAAATTTAACTAACCTTGTGTATCCTCTTTAATAAACAAAATTCATAAGGATAACGCAGGCAGCCTGTTTTACATTGCATTGAAAATCATAATAAAATGTTAATATTTTAATCGGGATAGTCAAAGTATTTTAGGTATAATATGATTTATGCCTGCTCTTTCTGCCAAAATTAAGTAATTTTGACACCTCCAAAACCAAAGAAACAAAATGAGCGATACTCCTAAGTTCGCCGTTATAGGCGGCGGCAGTTGGGCAACAGCAATTGCCAAGATGCTTTGTGTAAACGTACCTGAAATAGCATGGTATATGCGCAACGATGATGCTATTGAGCATATAAAGCTGCAGAAACACAATCCCAACTATTTAAGTTCGGTAGAATTCGACACCAATAAACTAAAGCTTACAAGCGATATTAACGAAGCTGTGGCGTATGCCGATTACGTAATATTTGCCATACCGTCGGCTTTTCTAAGCAAGGAGCTTGAAAAAATGACGGTGAGCCTCGAGGACAAGGTTGTATTCTCCGCAATTAAAGGTATTGTGCCCGAAACCAGCCTTATAGTAGGGGAACACTTCCATGAAAAATTCGGGATTCCTTACGATAGCATTGGTGTGATTACAGGCCCGTGCCACGCGGAAGAGGTGGCTCTTGAAAGGCTGTCGTACCTTACCATAGCCTGTGGTAATGAGAAAAAAGCCAAAATAATGGGCGAGAATCTCAGCAGCCACTACATCAAGACTAAAACATCGGATGATATTGTGGGTACCGAGTATGCCGCTATGCTCAAAAATATCTACGCGATAGCGGCAGGTATAGCACACGGCCTTGGCTATGGAGATAACTTTCAGGCACTGCTGATGAGTAATGCCATCAGGGAAATGAAGAAATTCATCCGCAAGGTTCATAAAATGAAGCGTAATATCAATAATTCGGCTTACCTTGGTGACTTATTGGTAACAGGTTATTCGGTGTTTTCCCGAAACCGTATGTTTGGCAACATGATAGGGAAGGGCTACACCGTGAAATCGGCGATGATGGAAATGAGTATGGTTGCCGAAGGGTACTATGCAACGAAAAGCGCCTACAACCTCAACAGGGAATATGAGGCAAAGACACCGATAATTGATGCTGTGTACATGATTTTGTATGAAGGCAAAGATGCCAAATCAACATTTAAGAAACTAACTGAAAAACTCGATTAACACCTGGTAAAACCATGTCTCACGACCACCTGATAAACCACCCCGGCGTACTGGCCGCTTTCTCGATAGTGATATTAGCCATGCTGCTGCTGGACCTTGGCGTGTTCAATAAGCACAGCCACGTGGTTTCCAACAAAGAAGCTTTAGGATGGTCTGTAGTATGGATATCGCTGGCTATGATATTCAGTGGGGTAATTTATTATTATCTCGGGTTTGAGCAGTTTACACAGTTCCAGAGCGCGTACTGGATCGAAAAGGCGCTCTCGGTCGATAACCTCTTCGTGTTCATACTCGTCTTTGGGTTTTTCAACGTTCCCAAGCACCTGCATCACAAAGTGCTGTTCTGGGGGATTATAGGCGCACTGGTATTCCGTGCGATATTTATATTTACAGGGGTAAAGCTTATTAATATTACCTACCTGCCCGTAATGCAGATCTTTGGGGAAGATGTAAGGATAAATGTACTGCTTACCCTTTTCGGTTTTTTCCTCATTGTTGCCGGTATCAAATCGTGGTCGGCACACGAAGATACCGACGAGAATAAAGACTTCTCTAAAAGCCCCGGAGCACGTATTGTACACCGTTTCTTTAAGGTAACAAAGAATTATGAAGGCTCTAAGTTCTTCGTTAAGATTAACGGGGAAAAAATGGCTACACCGCTTTTGGTTGTGGTGGCCGTTATCGAATTTACCGACCTTATCTTTGCGGTAGATTCCATTCCTGCAATCTTCGCAATCGCACCGGACGATCCTTTTATCCTTTACACGTCGAATATTTTCGCCATATTGGGATTAAGGGCGTTGTATTTCCTTCTGGCCAACTTTATGCACATGTTCAGTAAGCTTCATTACGGACTGGCGCTGATTCTGGCTTTCATCGGGACAAAGATGCTCATTAATCCATTTTGGCATATCTCTTCGCCGGTATCACTTGCGGTAGTAGGCGGAATACTGATACTATCGGTAGTTGCTTCCTTCCTGTTTCCGGGGAAGAAAGCATAATCTGAGGGTTCTGTGAAGCATTTTTAATTAATCTATCCTTATTTCATCTATAAATATAAACGCCTCGCCTCCGGCACCCTGGTGCCATTCGGGTAACGTGCCAAAGTTATACGCCTTAATTTTTACATATCTTGCGGAGGTATTGCGCAGGCCCACTACAATACTGGATGCCCTCACCGTATAATCTTTTGCGTCAATAACGTTGACTGCGCTTTCAGCCAATGTAAAATTCACGTTGTCATCTGAGACATAATACTCCACTTTTGTCGGGAAAACGATCCAGGCCCGGCTGTCCTGAAGGAAACGTGCGGCAATACTTTTTACCGGCATCTTTTTCTGCAGGTCGATCACCGCTTCAAAATCCTGACCCTGGTAACCCTGCCAGTCGCCCTTGCGCCAGTTCTCGGTGCCTAATATGCCGTCCAGCAATCCGTCCGGGCCGCCGGCATGATATTGCGGGTTGTATTCTGATTTAAGAGTGATGGTATAGTTGTTCGGTTTTTTAAAGAACTGTGCTGTTACCGTATCGCTTTTTATTCCGTAACCGTCGTCTTTAAATACCTCCACCACAGAAGAAGCATTTAAAATTACAGGATCTTTATATACTTTAAATACTTCGTTGCTTTTTTGTCCTGGTGTCGAAATTCTGTACATAAATTCAAACGGTCCGGCTTCTGTGCTTACAAATTTCACCGTCATCTTATCTTTAAACGATTTGCTTTCCGCTTCGATAACAGGTACCGGAACGAGTACACCCGATGCTTCTGTAAAAATGGTGCCATGAAGGTTCGGGAAACCAAAATTCACGCGTTGCTCATTGGTAGTCGCTTTCGATATATTGCCCGTTGTACCATCATCAAAGCGCACTTTTACAAAGTCAAAATAGGGTTCGGTAAGGTTCCATCCCGGCATACCCGGGCAAACGGAATACATTCCCATACTGCTCAGGATGTACCAGGCGCTCATCTGGCCGCAATCTTCATTACCTATTAGCCCATCCGGCGTATTCGTATAAAAATTATCGAGCATATAGTGTACTTTCTCCTTTGTTTTCTCCGGCCTTCCAGCATAGGTATACAGATAAGCCATGTGGTGGCTTGGCTCGTTACCATGGGCGTATTGCCCCACCAGCCCGGTAATGTCTACCTGTTCCCTGCCGGTTGTTGCCGATGTCGCGGTAAACATCTCATCAAGCTTTAAATTGAACTGCTCCTGTCCGCCATAAGCATCCATCATCAGGCCCATAATGTCGTGCGGCACGAAGAACGTATATTGCCAGCTGTTGCCCTCGGTAAAGTTGTTGTTCACCTCCCTGGGGTCGAAAGGCTTGTCCCAGCCGCCGTTGCGTTTTGGCCTCATGTGGCCTGTTGACGGATCGAACAGGTTTTTCCAGTTCTGGGAACGCATCATAAAATGTTCGTAATCTTCCGTTTTTCCCAGCATTTTTGCCATTTGGGCAATGCACCAGTCGTCATACGCGTATTCCAGTGTTTTGGATACGCTTTCATGCTCATCGTCAATACTGATGAAGCCGTTTCTTTTATAGGCGTCAAGGCCAAGATGGTTGAGCATGGCGCTGTGCTTTGCCGCTTCAAATGCCTTTTCGTAATCAAACCCTTTTATCCCTTTTGCCATTGCGTCGGCCATTACCGAAACGGAGTGGTAACCAATCATACAGTCGGTTTCATTGCTGGCCAGTTCCCAAACAGGCAGCCTGCCGCCCTGCTCGTATTGTTTGATAAATGTATTGATAAAATCGGCCGTACGTTTTTTATCGATGAGGGTATACAGCGGGTGTGCCGCCCTGAAGGTATCCCACAGCGAGAAGACGGAGTAGTAGTCGAAGCCTTCCGCTTTATGGATTTCGTTATCACGGCCGCGGTACATGCCATCTACATCCATGGCAATGTTGGGCTGCATCATGGTGTGGTAGAGCGCCGTATAAAAAATAGCAAGCTTGTCTTTATCCTTTTCCACGATTTCGATTTTAGACAGTTCTTTGTCCCAAAGCTTTGCGGCTTCTGCTTTGGCTTTTGCAAAGTCCCAACCCGGCATTTCGGATTTCATATTCTTCGCAGCGCCTTCATAGCCCGTGGGCGAAAGCGCGACTTTTACCAACAGCTTTTCACCGGCCTTTACATCCTTGCTGAAGCTCAGTGCCAGCAATGAACCCGCAAATTGCCTGTCGGTCACTTTTGCCGGGGCAAAGGCATTGTTGTTCACGGCTGTTATTTTCATCGGCTGGCTGAACTCAATGCGTGCATACACATACTGGTCGCGTGCCCAGGCCTCGCTACGGCGCAGCACTTCGATGGTTTTACTGTCGATTACCCTTACATCGCCCATGAGAAGTTTGTCGCGATGGTTCAGGTCGAGGATGATGTTGGCCTGTCCTTTTTTCGAAAAGGTGTATTGGTGAAGCCCCACGCGTGCCGAAGCCGTCAGTTCTACAGTAATAGCATCATCATCCAGCTTTACGGAATAATAGCCTGCCGTGGCTTTTTCGTTGGTATGCGAAAAGGTGGAAGAATAGTCTTTCAGGCTGAGTTTTGGTTCGCCCATCGTAGGGATCAGCATCATGTCGCCATAATCGGAAACACCGGTGCCATTAAGATGCGTGTGCGAAAAGCCGTAGATAACGCTGTCGGAATAATGGTAACCGCTGCACCCGTCCCAGCTTCCGTCAATACGGGTGTCGGGGCTAAGCTGTACCATGCCGAAAGGCACTGTAGCGCCGGGAAATGTATGCCCGTGGCCTCCTGTACCGATAAAGGGATTAACGTGTGTGGAGTAGTCTTTATTTTGGGAGAACGAAGGAATGGATGCCAAAACGGCAATCCACAACAAGGCTTTTTTCATCAGTTCCTGAAATTTGCATAAATATACAGGAATTCACGAAATGGTTATAGTGCCATCACCCCATCTTTAAAAATTACAGGGACTTCGGTAGCATTATCGCTATCGATAGTGCCTGCTTTGAATATGAAGTTTTTGTCGTACAGCTTGTTGCCTTTAAAAAACGTTACCATAAAACTATTATCAAGAACCAATACGCTGTCCTCGATCATTTCGATTTTTACGGCACTGTTTGCATCAACCTCAACAAAGGCATGGCGCATGGTCGAAGTCCTGCGTTCCTCACCATCTATAAGTCCCGAAGCGCCGGATACCACCATAGCTGTTTCCAGCTTTTCATTACTGTCGTTGATGAGGTAGGTATACCAGGTTTTGTCCATTAAATCGTCGTTCCATTCCTGTATGGCGGCTACATAAACATTCTCTACTTTCGGGATGATGATATCTTTTTTCATATTTCTTTAGTACTTTAAGCCAAAGGCATTTACTACCTTTAAATAAAAATAATCTCATGAAGAGCATGCAACTGCTGTGCCTTATTGCCGCTACTCTGGTAATTGGCTGCAAAGATGGCGAAAAACCAACAGGTACGCAAACAGGCCCGGCAGATACAAAAATTACAGATCATGGTATATCTGCGGAGGCATGGACAGGCAAATATGCAGGCATACTGCCCTGTTGGAAAGACTGCGATGGACTAAAGACCGAGATAGAGGTTCGGGCCGATAGTACTTATACGCTGTCATCACAGGCGTTGAGGCAGGAAGATAAGCCACGCGTCTTTAATGGAAAGTATAATTTTGATAAAGCTAAAAATACTATTACGCTCGATGCGGAAGGCGATCATCTGAAATTTCTTGTACAGCACGGCAGCCTGAAAAAGCTCGACAAGTTTGGCGACCCGGAGCAGGGAGCGCCACAGGAAAAATATGTTTTGGAAAAGGTGAAATAACCAGTACTATTCTTTTATAAACTTCAGCTGCGCTGTGCCTTCAGTTGTAGTAAGGGTTATAAAGTGAAGGCCCTTTGCAAGGGCGGAAATATTCCACGCTGACGTATTTTCGGTTTCCATTACTTTTTGCCCTAACGTATTGTAGAATATTGCTTTATCTACACTTATTCCCTGAGGCAGTTCTACAGAAAGCTGTGAGCCGGCCGGGTTGGGGTACAGCTTTACGGCACCGGCAAGGTTAAAGCTTTTCTTTCCCAGAGTAATGTTACTGTTTCGTGATATGATGTTTTTTTCCGGGTCAAATTCCACTGAAGCTACCGTAAAGGGTACGGCTACGGTAAAATGCTGGCCGTTGACAGTATTTTCGAGCACTGTATCGAAAGTAGTGCCGAACGCATCTATAAAACGTACGGGTACGGGCATTTCGAAGAACGAAACGGAAGGGTGCGATTGCGTTTGGTTTATCGTGACGACCGCCTGCCCGAAACCGCTGTTGTTAACCGTAATGGTATAGGTGGGGTAGCCTTGCCTGTATACCCAGTCATTGAAGAATTCGTCAAGATCCATGCCCGACTGCGCTTCAAGATGTTCCTGGAAATCGGGTGTTTTGGCATACGCGAATGCAAGGTCGGTATCAGCGAGATAGTTCCGCAATGCCTGGAAAAAGTTAGTGTCTCCCAGTTTATGGCGCAGCATATTGAAAACCATTCCCCCTTTGTTATAACTGAGCCTGCTGCTAAAAATACGGCCTACGCTCAGGGTGTCAGTATCGGTAAGATAAACAGACCCGCCGGGTTGCGAGGTAATATTTTCTATGGTGCCTTCTTTCCATGCCCTGAAATTGTCATTGCCATCCAGTTCTTCAATTACGAGTGCCGCCAGATACGTGGCAGCGCCTTCGTTAAGCCAGATGTCTTTCCAGGAGCCACAGGTAATTTTGTCGCCAAACCACTGGTGGGCCAACTCATGCGCGATAAGCTGCCTGCCAAAGCTGCCCATAAACGATACGGTAGTATGCTCCATTCCTCCACCAAAGCCACATTGGGCATGACCGTACTTTTCGGTGCGGAAAGGGTAGGGCTCGAAGCGATCCTCGAAAAAGTTCATGATCGGTAAAGTTACCGCGACCTGCGATTGTGCCGCCACAGCGTTTTCGGGATAAAAATAATTGACGATCGGGAAGGTGTTTGGCGCCGTTCCCGCTGTTTGCGTAAATACGGTATAGTTGGTAACCGCTATGGCAACAAGATAGGCGGGAATGGGGAAACTATGGTGAAAATGCGTTGTTTTATTGTTGCCGTTTACCACCTGCGACTGCTGCATCCCGTTGGCAACGCTTACGTATTGTGAGGGCGCGGTGATGTAGATATCAATGCTGTCAATCTTATCGATAAGGTCCTGCTTGCAGGGCCACCAGTCCTTCGCGCCATAAGGTTGCGAAAGCGTCCAGAGTATGGGCGTACCGTTATGGTCGTCGGTCACGAAAGAATCCATTTCTGTGGGCGGTGCGCCGGAATAGGTAATAACTACAGAGCCCGTAGTACCCTCCAATTGCGTAGCAGGGAAGTTGATAATCAGTTCATCCTCTGTATTCTGGCTAAAGCTTACACTGTTGCCATTTTTCGTAACAGAACTTACGGTCAGCTCACTGCTCAGGTCGAACGTAATACTGTTCATATCTTCCTTTGCCCGGAAATTTGTGGTAACCGTACCGCTGATAAACTGTACTGCGGGATTTACGGCGAAATCGAGCCTGTGATAGGTTACATCGTAATTGCCGGTATTGGCATTGGCGGCAAAGCTCCTCAGTGCTACGGCCGATTTCATTTCGGCTTCGGCTATCTGTAAGAGCTCTTCATTATGAGATTGTGAAAAAGAGGTAAAGCCGGTAAGCGCAAGAAGCAGCAGCGTAAAATTCCGTATCATAGGAGGAAAAAATTTTTCAAATATAGACAGAAAAACATTGAACAACAGTTATAAAAGCAGAAACACATGGTATTACCTCGTTGTTCAGGTGCATAATTAAAACAAATCATTAAATTTGCTCACTTTATAAAAACCTTTAACCATGTTACAGACAGTATTTATCAGAGAGAACAGAGAGAAAGTCATTCAGGCGCTGGCCAAGAGAAATCTTGACGCTGCTTCCCTGGTTGACGAAGTGATAGCCCTTGATGAAAAGAGAAGGAGCACGCAGGTAGAGCTTGATACAGTACTGTCGGAATCGAATAAGCTGTCGAAAGACATTGGCGAGCTGATGAAAGCCGGTGAAAAAGCTAAGGCGGCCATCCTGAAGGAAAAGACCACACAATACAAAGAGAAAAGCAAGGAGCTTGGCGATACTTTGGCCACGGTTACCGAAGCGCTAACGCAGGCGTTGTACAAGCTGCCAAATACTCCCGCCGACATTGTGCCGCAGGGCAAATCGGCTGATGATAATGAGGAAGTACTCCGCGAGGGCGCTATCCCCACGTTATTCGAGGGCGCATTGCCACACTGGGAACTTGCCAAAAAATACGACATCATCGACTTTGAGCTGGGCAACAAGATAACCGGCGCGGGTTTCCCGGTATACAAAGGAAAAGGCGCAAAGCTACAGCGTGCGCTTATCACGTATTTCCTGGATAAAAATACAGATGCAGGCTACAAAGAATACCAGGTGCCGCATTTGGTAAACGAGGCTTCCGGGTACGGAACGGGCCAGCTGCCTGATAAAGAAGGGCAGATGTACCATGCAGGCCTTGACGACCTGTACCTTATACCAACGGCTGAGGTTCCGGTAACCAATATGTTCCGCGATGTGATCCTGCAGGAAAATGAGCTTCCGGTGCTTTGCACGGCCTATACGCCTTGTTTCCGCAGGGAAGCAGGTTCTTATGGCGCACACGTGCGCGGCCTGAACCGCCTGCACCAGTTCGATAAGGTAGAGATCGTTCGTATCGAGCATCCGGACAAATCGCACGAAGCTTTGGACGGGATGGTTGAGCACGTGAAAACGCTGCTGCAGGAACTAAAGCTGCCTTACCGTATACTGCGACTTTGCGGCGGCGATATGGGCTTTGCGGCTGCAATTACCTACGATTTTGAGGTATTCTCTACCGCACAGGACCGCTGGCTGGAGATAAGCTCTGTATCTAACTTTGAAACATTCCAGTCGAATAGGCTGAAACTTCGTTTCCGTGATAAAGAAGGCAAGAACCAATTGGCGCACACGCTGAACGGAAGTTCCCTAGCGCTGCCGAGGGTACTTGCAGGCATACTGGAGAACTACCAGACACCGGAAGGAATTGTAATTCCCGAAGTTTTACGCCCTTACACCGGATTTGATATAATAAATTAGTAGCTTTGTTATAAAGCATAAAGGAAACGCGGATGACGCGGATCTGGCAGATGTTCGCTGATTTTAAAATCAGGCGGTGTATGCTAAATCAGGGTCATTTGCGTTTTTTATTTACCGGCACTTTTGTGAAGGAGTAATGTAACAGCAAAAAAACCGTGGAGATCTGAGAATCTGTGTCATCCGCGTTCGAATTAAACATGAAAAAGATAATTGCCATTATAGTGCTGTTGGTTTCGTTCTCTGCTTTCGCGCAGAACGAGCAGCTGGCGCAGAATTATTTCGAGAAGGGTGAGTTTGAGAAGGCTTTGGTCATTTACCAGGACCTCGAGAAAAAACAGCCTCATAATACGTACTTCACACAAAAAATAGCGGCCTGCTACCAGCAGATGCAGCAATATGCCAATGCCGAAAAACTGCTCGCCGAAAAGCTCGATAAAACACGCCAGCCGATACTGTATGTAGAACTGGGTTACAACTACCAGCTGCAAAAAGATATGGCTAAGGCCGAGAAGAACTACAAGGCCGCGCTCGCTTCGGTTACAGAAAATCCTTCCAATGTTTACAATATAGCACAGGCCTTCGAGCAGAAGGTATTGCTGCCACAAGCCATTAAAGCCTATGAGATGGCGACAGAGATCAATAAAAGCCTCAACTTCGATTACCAGGTGGCATTGCTACAGGGGCAGATGGGAAATGTAGACCTTATGATCGAAAAACTGCTGAGCTATGCCTACAACAATCCGCAGAATCTTATTGTAGTGCAAAACCAGCTTTCGCGCTTTATGAATGAAAATGCGGAAGAAAGCGTAAAAGAAGACAGTGAGAAAAGCTTCAGTTCCCTGCTCCGAAAAGCGTTGCTGCTGAATGTGCAGAAAACGCAGGATATTTTCTGGAACCAGTTCCTAAGCTGGTTTTTCGTACAGCAGCGGGAGTATGGCAAAGCATTCATACAGGAGAAAGCAATATTCAAGCGTGACCCGGACACCTTCGGCAACATTGTAAACCTCGCCAAGCTGGCTGTTGAGGAGGATGAAGATGCTACCGCACGGGAGATACTGGACTTTATCCTGAAGAATACCAATGACCCGGAATTACAGATGCAGGCACATTACTACCTCATCTCGATGGATATAAAAACGGCACAGGAAAAAGACTACCCTGCCATAAAAAAAGTACTCGATGCGTTGTTAGTACAGTATGGGGTAAATCCGAATTCACTGGAATTACAGGTGCTTAAAGCTGATTTTGACGCTTTTTATCTGAAAGATACCAAATTGGGCATTGACACATTGAATACGGCTTTGGAACTCCAGCTGAACAAATACCAGCAGGCGGAGGTGAAGATGAAGCTGTCGGATATACTCCTGCTGGATGAGAAATTCAACCAGGCGATCATTTACTATGCCCAGATAGAGGAAGACCTTAAGAACGATGCCGTAGGCCACCAGGCGAGCCTTAAGATGGCAAAGAGCAGTTATTTTAAAGGTGATTTTGAATGGGCACAGAAACAGTTCAAAGTATTGAAGTCGTCCGCGTCACAGCTTATTGCCAACGACGCGCTGGAGATCTTCCTGCTGATAACCGACAATACGGTTGAAGACAGCACACAGACCGCACTGAAGAAATTTGCCCGTGCCGACTTTAAGCTCTACCAAAACAAAAAGACGGAAGCGCTGGCACAATTCAAAGAACTGCTTACCGACCCGACCAAAAGCATACAGGATATAACGCTGCTGCGTATGGGTGAGATATACGAAAGCCTTGGCCAGCACGACCTGGCACTACAGCAATACCAAAAGATCATTGAGGATTATAAAGATGGTATTTATGTAGATGAGGCGCTGTTCTTTTCGGCAGAGATATATAACAAAAAGCTTCACGACCCGGAAAAGGCGAAGGCGCTGTATGAAAAAGTGCTCTTTGAGCATGAGGACAGTATTTACTTTGTTGAAGCCCGTAAGCAGTTCAGGCAGCTGCGGGGTGATGCGAATAGTTAATCCCTCACTTCACTTCACCCCGGCCCTCTCCAAAGGAGAGGGAGAAGCTTTACTCGGATGTCGGTTGAAGGTCAAATTGATGATTACGTATAGTAAACTCAAAAAGAGATATATTTTATTGCAAATTATTCGTTCCGGGCTCCCCTCTCCTTTGGAGAGCGGCTGGGAGTGAGGTCTGTAAAGGTTGGGTTTCTCCACTCTACTACGCTTCATTTGAATTAAAAGATGGCTGAAAAACTTTACCATAAAATTATTAGCCCATAATTGCCGTACGCCCTATCTTTGTTAACAGTTTACGGACGAATCAACGTATCACCAAATAACCAAATCTACCGACTATGATCATCTACAACGTAACCATAAACATAGACGAGAGCGTACACGAAAAGTGGCTTGCCTGGATGATGGAAAAGCACATCCCGGAAGTAATGGAGACCGGCAAATTCTTCAAAGCCAAGATCGTAAAGGTTATGGTTGTGGAAGAAATGGGCGGTACTACCTATGCCATACAGTATTTTGCCGAAAGCATGGAAAAACTGCAGGCTTACTACAATGAGGATGCCCCAAGGCTAAGGGAAGAGGCAGCAAGGCTGTTTGGCGACAAAATGCTTGCCTTTCGTACCGAAATGGAATTGTTGAAAGAGTTTAAACAGGTATAGTAACGTAGTTTGCCTTCGGGTAGTTCCCAAAAATGGATAAAGTAAAAGCCAAAAAACACCTCGGGCAGCATTTCCTGAAGGATGAAGGTATCGCAAGGGATATTGCCGATACACTCACGCTAAACGGATATAATAAAGTACTCGAAATAGGCCCCGGTATGGGTGTGCTTACCAAATATCTTTTGGATAAAGATGTGGAAACGTGGGTTATCGAGATCGATACCGAATCGGTGGAGTACCTCAACGCGCATTACCCTAAACTGCACGGAAAGATCCTTTCTGAAGATTTCCTGAAGTATAATATCAGCAATTCGTTTGGCGAGGAGCCTTTTGCTATAATAGGCAATTTCCCGTACAATATTTCTACCCAGATCGTATTCAGGGCGCTGGAACTTCGTGAAAGGATACCGGAATTTGCCGGAATGTTCCAAAAAGAAGTTGCCGAACGCATTTGCGAAAAGAAAGGCAGTAAAACCTACGGCATATTATCGGTATTGGTGCAGGCTTTTTATGAGGCGGAATATCTTTTTACAGTGCCGGAGCATGTATTTAACCCGCCGCCAAAAGTAAAATCTGGTGTATTGCGCCTTACCAGGAAAGAAAACTACCATCTTACAGTAGATGAGAAACTGTTTTTTAATGTGGTAAAAACGGCTTTTAACCAGCGCAGGAAAACACTTCGTAACAGTTTAAAAACATACAGCCTCTCGGATAATTTGAAGGAAGATAGTATCTTTGACCTCCGCCCGGAACAGCTTTCGGTGGAGCAATTCATAGAACTTACCCAAAAGATCGCGGCCAATGGAGTTTAAAATCAGCAAAGATTTTCTTGCCCAGATTGAGCAATATATAGGTGAAAACCGTGAGCAGGAACTTATTAACCTGCTCGAGGACATTCACTTTGCGGATATTGCTGAGATCATGGAGGAGCTGGACAGCGGCGATGCGAGCTACCTCTTCCAGATACTGGACAGTGAAAAAACTGCTGAAATACTACTTGAGCTTGATGAAGAGGTTAGGGAAAAAATCCTTCGTGACCTTTCCCCAAAAGAGATTGCCGAAGAGCTTGATGAGCTGAGTACCGATGATGCCGCCGACATTATAGCAGAGCTTCCTGCCGATAAGAAAGAGGAAGTAATCCAGGAACTTACCGACGATGAGCACGCCAAAGATATTGTAGACCTTCTTCGTTATGATGAAGATACAGCCGGTGGTCTTATGGCAAAAGAACTTGTTAAGGTCAACGAAAACTGGAATGTTCTTACCTGCGTGCGCGAAATGCGTATCCAGGCAGAGGATGTGCAGCGGGTACATTCGATCTATGTAGTAGATGATGAAGACAGGCTAAAAGGAAGGCTCTCGCTGAAAGACCTGCTCGTAACCTCTACGAAAACCCCGATAAGCGAAGTGTATATCAAAAAAGTGGACTTCGTAAAAGTAACCACTCCCGATGTGGAGGTGGCACGTATCATGCAGAAATATGACCTTGAGGCAATTCCTGTAGTAGATGAGCTGGGCCGGCTTGTAGGCCGCATTACTATTGATGATATTGTAGACGTTATCAAGGATGAAGCCGATAAAGATTACCAGTTGGCAGCAGGTATCTCACAGGACGTTGAAGCGGATGATAACATCCTTGAGCTTACCAAGGCGCGCCTGCCATGGCTTATTTTAGCCCTTTTGGGAGGTTTTATCAGCGTAAAGGTGCTTGGCATCTTCGAAGGCGCGATGGAGAACCACAAGGAGCTGTTTTTCTTTACACCGCTTATTGCCGCGATGGCCGGAAATGTCGGCGTACAGTCGTCCGCGATCATTGTTCAGGGTTTGGCAAACAACAGTATCAGCGGTTCGTTATGGAACCGGTTGGTAAAAGAGGTGTTGCTTACGCTCCTCAACGGATCGATACTGGCAGTAATACTCATACTGGGAAGCCATTTTCTTTTGGACGAATCGTATATGGTTGGGCTCACCGTAAGTGTATCGCTGGTGTCGGTTATCGTTATCGCATCACTTATAGGGACATTCGTGCCCATTCTTCTTAACAAATTTGGCGTTGACCCCGCTTTGGCCACCGGGCCTTTCATTACCACCAGTAATGACATTTGTGGAATCCTGATCTATTTTAGTATAGCTAAATTGATGTTAGGGTTTTAGACTTAAAGCATTTTACAATAAACCAAAAATTTGCTTCTTAGCAAATCGCTGTTCCTGATGCTTGGGGAATGTAAACCTTCTTTATGTAACTTTGCATAGCAACGCATAACCCTAAACTATGAACCCGGAACCCGGAACCATAAAGATACTGCACATCGATTCCAACCATCCCATATTGTGGGCACAGCTGGAAGAAGTCGGTTTTACCAATGAAGCCGATTACAAATCCACCAAAGAAGAAGTGGAAGCTAAAATTGCCGGGTACAACGGCATCGTGATCCGTAGTCGTTTGGATATTGACAGGGCGTTTCTGGACGCGGCAACCAACCTGCAATTTATAGCACGGGTAGGGGCAGGGCTGGAAAGCATCGATTGCGATTATGCCGCCCAAAAGGGTATTCACCTGATAGCCGCCCCCGAGGGCAACCGTAATGCTGTGGGCGAGCAGGCACTGGGTATGCTGCTGTCGCTCTTCAACAACCTGAACAAGGCCGACAGGGAGATACGCAACGGGCAGTGGGTTCGCGAAGGCAACCGCGGCCACGAGCTGGACGGCAAGACGGTGGGTATCATAGGGTATGGGAACATGGGCAAGTCATTTGCCAAAAAACTGCGCGGCTTTGATGTTGAGGTGCTGTGCTACGACATTAAGCCGTCTGTAGGCGATGAAAATGCCATGCAGGTGTCTTTGGGTGAATTGCAGCAAAAAGCAGATGTGGTGAGCCTGCATACGCCCCATACGCCCGAAACCAACAGGATGGTCGATGCCGATTTTATTAATGGGTTTGAAAAACCGTTCTGGTTCATCAATACCGCGCGCGGCAAAAGTGTAGTGACTAAAGACCTGGCAGCAGCCCTGAAATCAAAAAAGGTACTGGGTGCGGCACTCGATGTACTGGAGTATGAAAAGTCCTCGTTCGAGCAATTGTTTACAGCGGATATTCCCGAACCCTTCCAATATCTGCTGGACAGCGATAACGTATTGCTCACACCTCACATAGCCGGCTGGACTTTTGAGAGCCACGAAAGGCTGGCACAGGTAATTGCGGATAAGATACAGGCAGTGTATTTTAAATAAGCAGTCCTGTTCGACCAGAGTGGAGAATCTCTCTTAATGTTTCGGTAATTGGGATTCCTCAATTTCGCTGTGCTGCATTCGGAATGGAAAAGCGTAATTTCATATTGAGATTCCATCGACCGGAGGGAGAAATCTCGCCTGACGCTCGGCAATGGAATTACAATCCATCTCCTTTTTTTCAGGACAGAATAGTAACGCTAAATGTGAAATTCGTGGCTAATGCCTACAAATGTTCCTCACCTTTTTCCGCAAGCTTGCGCTCCAACTCTGCCTGGAATTCTTCCATAACAGGGCGAACGGTACTTTCCGGAAGGTCGGCAATACGGATATACATCAGGCCGTCAACAGAATTATTGAACAGCGGGTCAACATTAAAGGCAATAACCCTTGCATTCTGCTTGATGTACTTTTTGATGAGTACCGGCAGGCGCAGGTTGCCCGGCTCAACCTCTTCAATGAATTTATCAAACTTGTTCAGGTCGGCTTCCGCTTCCTCAAAAACAAAGTCCTTGTCGGCATCTTTCAGTTTTACCTTGTATTCCTTTTTAGGATGCACATATTGCGCGATATAGGGGTCGTAGTAGTGCGACTTCATAAACTCGATCATGAGCGATTTGGAGAAATCGGAGAACTGGTTGCTAATGCTCACCCCACCGATAAGGAACTTGTGTTCCGGATAGCGAAGTGTAGTATGCACCACGCCTTTCCATAGCAGGAACAGGGGCATTGGCTTTTGCTGGTATTCTTTAATGATGAAGGCACGGCCCATTTCGATGGATTTGCTCATCATATCGTACAATTCCGGCTCAAAGCGGAACAGGTCATGCATATAGAAACCATCGATGCCGAATTTCTTGTAGATTTCAGAGCCTAATCCCATGCGGTAGGCCCCGGCAATGCATTTAGCCTCCTCATCCCATAAGAACATGTGGTGGTAGTACTTGTCATAGCGGTCAAGGTCCAACGACTCATTGGTGCCTTCGCCTACTTCACGGAAGGTGATTTCCCTCAACCGGCCCAATTCGTGCAGGATGTTCGGGATTTTATCGGCCGAAACAAAGAATACTTCATAGTTCTTGCTTTGCAGCAGCCTGAAATCACCCTTACGAAGAAATGCTATTTCATTCAGTATCTTGTCGTGGTTGGCAGGCCCGGCAATCTGTTTCGGGCTTCTTGGTATTTTGAGATTAAGATTGGAAGTATCTATAAGCTTCGTATCTTTCTTCTCAAACGGGTTGGCCAGCATATACGTTTTCCTCCGTAAGAATTCCGAATAGGCATCCAGGCCTTCGTGCTCGTTTTGTTCGGCTACCGATATAGGCTTGCCGATGCGCACCTTAATTACCCTGTCCTTTTGCGTAAGCAGCTCCGATGGCAGCTTGGCCGTACGCAGGGTATCGCTTAATTGGGAAAGGAAATAAAAAAGCTTGCTGTTTTTTGCGTGGAAATAAATGGGCACAACAGGTACGTTAGCTTTCATAATTAGCTTTATAGCCCCTTCTTCCCATGGCTTATCTACAACCAGTTTATCGTCTTTATAAGTAGAAACCTCACCTGCGGGGAAAATTCCCAGCGGCTTTCCGTCGCTAAGGTGGCGCAGCGCGTCCTTAATGCCTGTCATGCTCGACTTGGCATCTTTATGGTTCTCGAAAGGATTCACCGGCATCACATAAGGCCTTAGCGGCTCAATGCGGTGCAGCAGAAAATTGGCAATGATCTTAAAGTTAGGTTCTTTTTCAACCATCAGTTTTAATAACAATATGCCGTCAATACCGCCAAGGGGATGGTTGGATACCGTGATATAGGCACCGGTTTTTGGAAGGCGCTTAAGGTCTTCTTCCGGTATTTCGAATTTTATCTGGAACTCGTCAAGAATAGCGTTCAGGAACTCAAGATCACTAAGGTGCTTGTTCCTGTCGTATATTTTATTCATGGTCGAGATCTTCAGGACCTTCATCAGTAACCAGCCTGAAAAAGTCCCTAAAAACCCGTATTTGTCAGTCTTTATTGCTTTTGCAACTTCTTTGGCTGTAACTAGGCTCATTCTGCATTGGTGTTTCGCGCGGAAAACAAAGATAGCAATTCTGACGAAACGTTATGGTTGGATTAATTTTTTTAATTTAACATCAAGAAATATGCCGTTAAGAAGTTGGTTGAAATGAATTTTTAAGAAAAGTTTCACACTTTACTTTTTTGGTTATTTTTGGGTTTCAAACACAATAGGATGAGGATTATTTCATATAATGTAAACGGTATACGTGCCGCTTTTAATAAGGGTTTTATCGAATGGCTCAGGCAGGCCGACCCGGATGTTATCTGCCTGCAGGAAACTAAGGCTACTGTAGACCAGGTAGCCGTACATGAAATTGAGGAAGCGGGATACCCCTACCATTACTGGTTCTCTGCACAAAAAAAAGGATACAGCGGTGTAGCGATCCTTTCCAAACACAAGCCGGTGAATGTGGTATATGGCACGGGAATTGAGCACATGGATTTTGAAGGCCGTAACATACGGCTGGATTTCGAGGGTTTTTCGGTGATGAGCCTCTACCTGCCATCAGGTACAAATGTGGAAAGGCACGAATATAAATTCCGTTATATGGATGAATTCCATCAGTATATTACGGAACTCCGGAACGAGATACCAAACCTTGTTATTTGTGGGGATTATAATATCTGCCACGAGAGGATCGATATACACGACCCGGTACGCAATGCAAAGGTTTCGGGCTTTCTGCCGAATGAAAGGGAGTGGCTCGGCGGATTTATGGAAAGCGGTTTTGTAGACAGTTTCCGTCATTTCAATAAAGAGCCGCACAATTATACATGGTGGAGCAACTTCGGGAATGCCCGGGCCAATAACAAAGGGTGGCGTATCGACTATGCCCTGGTGAGCGAGCCTCTGCGCGACCGCCTTACCCGTGCCCTTATATTACCCGAAGCCAGGCACAGCGACCATTGCCCGATACTGGTAGAATTTGAATAGAAGAATATAAAGCCGGTTGAGGGCCGGTTAACCCAATAAAACAATTATAATGATACTACGCAAAATTTCCGCAGGATTGCTGTTGCTGGCGCTTACCACTTCCTGTGTTTCTAAAAAGGTATATACCGACCTGGAAACCAAATATGCCGACCTGAAAAAGGAAAACCGCCAGATGGCCGATGAGAACACTGCCCTTACCAAGCAAAGGAATGAACTCGACCTGAAAACGAAAGACCTGCAGGCGCAGCTGGACAAGCTTAAAGGCGAAAGGGATAAACTGGCAGCGGATTACGCCGCATCACAATCGAACCTCAACACGTTGAAATCGTCCTATACGGCGCTTGAAAAGAACAGCGGAGACGCATTGGATACCAACATGAAAAAGAACCGCGAACTCTTGGCGCAGCTTGAAGCCAAAGAGAAAGCGCTTGCCGCCGAACAGGAAAGGCTGAATAAGCTGAAATCGGAACTTCAGGAGCGCTCACAACGTGTGGATGAGCTTGAGGGAATGATGGCAGCTCAGGAAGCGAGCATGAAAAAACTAAAGGAAACCCTTTCGAAAGCACTTAACAGCTTCGAAGGAAAAGGCCTTACCGTAGAAATGAAAAACGGTAAAGTATACGTTTCAATGGAAAACAAATTGTTGTTCGGCTCGGGCAGCTGGGTAGTGGGTGCAGAAGGGAAGAAAGCCATTGTAGAAGTGGCCAAAGTCCTGGCGGTAAACCCGGAAATATCGGTGCTTATTGAAGGCCATACCGACAATGTACCGTACCAGGGCAGCGGACAGATTACCGATAACTGGGATCTTTCCACCAAGCGTGCCACAGCTATTGTAAATATCATCCGTGAGAACAAAGGCGTGAACCCGCAAAACCTTACAGCGGCAGGCAGGGGCGAGCACGCACCTGTGGCCGGGAACGATACAGCCGAAGGCAAATCGAAGAACAGGAGGATCGAGATCATCCTTACGCCAAAACTCGATGAGATATCAAAGATGCTCAACGAGATATAGTATAAAACAAGGGGCCGGAAATTTTCCGGCCCTTTCTTTTTATTAGCGTACTACAAGTTCATGGCTTTTGGAACCTTCAGCCGATTCAACTTTCATCACATATACACCCGACCCAAGGGCAGAAATATCTATGCGTGAAGATTGTGCCGTAATCTCCTGCTGTACGAGCAGCTTACCTCTTATATCATAAATACTTGCAGAAGCTTTGGAGCCTGTATTCTTTAATGCCACAAATACTTCACTGTCTACAGGGTTAGGATAAACCGTATAAGCATCCCCTAAGAATTCGCCTGCGCTGTTGGTAGAAGCATCGAGAATGCGGTAAATAGTTCCGCTCGACCTGCCCGCTACATACAATTCACCTGTGTTATCTTCCCCAAAGGTGGTAAAATTATTTCCATCAAAAGGTTCGGTCCACGTGATAGTGTTGGAAGAATCAAGAATTCCGATCTCATTGCTGCAATAATCAGCAAAAAGATACTTGCCCTGAAGGTTAGGAAACAAAGTTCCGGTATACACATAGCCACCTGTTATCGAGCAGCGGGGTGTGCTTCCGTTGATGTAATCGGCCACAGGCGCTGTAAAGCCACTGATGCCCGTACAGTCACTCATGGCATATTCATTAAAACCTTCATAGCACTTCCAGCCATAATTGATGCCGGCTGTGGTTGACAGTACATGGTTGATCTCCTCACGCTGTCCCTGGCCCACATCGGCGATCCAGAGGTCGCCTGTTGTCCTGTTGAAAGAGAACTTCCATGGGTTGCGAAGGCCAATTGCCCATATCTCATCGTTCCCATCTGTAGTTGCATAAGGATTCCCGTCAGGAATAGAGTAGGGTGTACCGCTGTTTACATTGATGCGCAGCATTTTCCCCAAATTTGTATTGATATTTTGCGCCCTGTTTTCAGGGTCGCCACTACTTCCGCCATCACCCATACCGATATAAAGGTAACCATCCGGCCCAAAACGCAGGCATCCGCCATTATGGTTCGAATAAGGCTGGGTTATAGTCATCAGGATTACCGCACTTGTCGGTTCAGCCACATTTGGGTCGGTAGCACTCGTAGTATAGCGCGCAATTACGGTGTTTCCTGAAGTATTGGTATAATTAACGAAAAAATACCCGTTGGTTTCAAAGTCAGGGTGAAAAGCCATACCCAGCAACCCTCGTTCCGAGCCGGTGGAAATCAGTGTCGAAACATTCAGGAAGGTGGTAATGGTGTTTTCCTCTTCCACGTGTACTACCATTTTTATCAGGCCGCCCTGTTCTACGACAAACATACGGTCATCTTCCGCAAAAGCGATGTCTACAGGATTGGTAAATCCGTTGGCATACTGTTGCAACTCTATTTCCTGGGCATTCATAAACCCTGAACATAGCAGGGACATCAAGAATAATTTTGTCTTCATAGCAATTGATTGTTGTGTTATTCAAGTAAATTTAAGAATAATAAGACAATCAATTAGTTGGTTAACAAAATATTAGAGATTGCCTATCGTAATGTTTTTAGGATGCCTCACGCGGTAGCTAAGTCGTACCTTTTTGGTCTCGCCGGGCTTTAGCTTCATTTGCCATTGTATCATGCCGGTTTCTTTGGCTACTTCTGCACCGCTGCTTTCCAGTAGTTCCACCTCAAGGTTGTCCAGTGTGCTTACCGGGTACTGGTCTTTGACAGTAATATTGGCTGACTCTTTTTTATTATTGCGTACAATGATGTCGTAGGTAAATGTTTGTTCTTTTTTAGACGAAAGGAACCTACTTCCCGACTTTTCGACCACCTTTACCCTTTCAATGGATATCTTTTTGTCCCTGCCCATACTCAGGCTCAGAGTATCTGTGGTTTGCAGTGGGTCGATGTAGGTTTTACCGGCATACATCCCGTCAAAAATAATGTTAGCCTCACCCTTAAGCAGATTGTATTTTGAATAGTCGGTAATCTCGGCAAGCAGGTAGGCTTCCTTGTCTGCTTTTGGAATGGCCAGGTGTTTGTAGGATGCCGGCAGCCTGATCTCTTTCATGGTAATGCTGTGTTTCTTGCCATTAGAGAGAATATCGTAAGGTATATCTATATCGAACGACACAGTCATCTGGTTTTCGGAAATAGCGGTATATTCCCCAATATTCGACTTTTCCCGGGATCTGTAATTTTTAGTTCTAACCACTACAACGCCATTGGCGCCCCTGTTGCCATATGCCGAAGTCGCCCCCGCATCTTTAAGCACTTCAACATCTGCAACATCATTTGGGTTCAGCTTCCTGAAGGCATCTGCATCCATCGGCACGCCGTTGATCACATATAAGGGTTCGACCTTGGCATTTACTGAACTGTACCCGCGCAGTATTACAGTGCTGTTTGCGCCCGGCTGACCCGACCCGGCGGAGATGTTAAGCCCCGGAATCTGTCCCTGAAGTGTTTGTGCGGCCGTAGCATTTGGCCTTGAATAGATATCCCGTTGGGAAAAAGTTTTCAAAAACCATGGATTAAGATCCGGAGCCACGTTGTTCTCGTTTGGCATCCCGCTGGAAAGCGTCAGCTTTATCTGCTTCCAGTCGATCCCTGTCTGCTGCACTACCTGTGCTTTGTAAAGCATATTGATGGGCTGCGAAATGTTGTCGGCCCTCAGGTCATAAAATACCGTCCAGCCTGCATTTTGCGAGAGGTAATCTATGGTGAGCGGTACAGTGCCCGCCACCTCATTCATCACCTGCAATACCAGTTTGCCGTTGGAAATCTTTTCTTTGGTTTGCGTGTTGGTCTCAAGGCGGCGGTTAAGCTGTGACAGTAACTCTTTCAGCTTCTCTTCCTTTTCGATTAGAATATTTATAGCCGTCGCGGTTTCTGTGCGCTTCGCTTTGTAGTAGTTAGTCAGTTTCATCAGTTCATCAACGCTCAGGCCGGATTGCTGTCCGCCCACCTGGGTATTCTTATCCAGCAATTCTATTACCTTTAGTTCCTGTGCCTTGGCGGTGCCGGTTCGTTCCAGATCTTTCTGTACGAGTAGGATGCTGTCGCGCACTTTCTTTACGGCAGGCGATGTCTCGTCCGGCTCATATTCCGAAATGTAATCGCGGGTAAATTGCACCGAAAGTACTGTGAGCCCTGAAGGCGCGCCAATGCGTACAGTATTCTCGTTGAGGTAATCGGCTACGTTCTTTACCACGATCTCGCAGCTTCCGGCGGGCAGGTTTACGGTTGCTGTCTGCGAAAGTTCGACACTGTTAAAATATACGGTGGCGGCTACAGCCTTTGCGCTAGTGAATACCGGCTTCTGGGCAAATGCCATTCCGCTTATCAAAAGGAAAAATAAAAATATCTTTTTCATAAATGTGTATTTATTGCTAAGAGTATTTTTCTGCGATAAAGGTTGGGGCAGGGTGCGTTAAATTTTCTGTGCTTGGTAATTTATCACGAAGTGCACCGGGGATTACACAAAGGATTCTAAGCACAGAACCTTTGTGTTTCTACGATACGCGCCTACTCAAATGTGCCTTCGTAAAAAAACTTTGTAGACTTTGTGGTGAAAACCTTAAAATGCCGTTTTTGATAAATTCTGAAAAAACTCATTCAGGTCGAGCGAATCGCCGGATTGGATCGGGGTTTCTTTTAGCCTGATCCTCGAGCGCCCCCGGCCGGAAACGTATACATCGCCATGCTGCGCGATAGTATCTTCGGGAATCAGGAGCCCGCGTCTCAGCATCAGGTCTTTGATGAACTTATTGTGCGTAACGGCGTACGGCTTTAGCCTGCCTTCGTCGTTAAACTTCCACATAAAGCTTTTAGGGCTTGGGATAATGCTTGCCAGATATACACATTCGTCCAGCGAAAGCTGTGAAGGATGCTTGTCGAAATAATAATCGGCGGCCTCGCCAATGCCGTATACATCCGGTCCCCATTCGATGATGTTGAAGTATACCTCAAGCATACGCTCTTTGCCGGCAATACGGTTATTTTCCAGAATGTAGGTTAGCAGTATTTCTTCGAGCTTGCGTGAAAGGGTTTTTTCCCGCGTCAGGAAAACGTTCTTGACCAACTGCATACTGATCGTACTTGCCCCGCGGGAGAATTGCTTTGTACGGATGTTCTTGATAATTGATTGGCGGAAAGCTTCGGTAATGAAACCCCTGTGATTGAAAAAAGAGGGGTCTTCACTCGTAAGCACCGCTTTTTGCAGGTAAGGGGATATTTCGTGCAATGGTGTATAGTAGGGATTTGAAGGCCCCACGATAACCGCCCTTTGCGCACGGCCATTGTCTATAGCGCGGTAGGTAAAGGAAGTATTCAGTTTTGCCAGGTCGGCTTCGCCGTATTTAATAATCTTAAAACCATTCTTCTTCAGGCTGCTGTCAAAAACAAGGGCTCCCGGATTGTTCTTATTGAAAAGGAACTTCAGGTCGTAGCTAAAGCTGCCTTCAGCCTCCATCCCCTCAAAATTGGTAAACAGCCCTTTAGGCATCGACGTGATAAAATCCTGCGCCTTCATTTCAGGAATCTTTGCTTTAAGCTCATAAATGGTTTCTTCACCTTTGGTATATTTCACAAAAGGCTTCAGTTTTATATGGTTGAGCTGTGCGGTAGAGGTGCTGTCTAATGCTATAAAATCGGGTCCGAAAAGAAAGTGGTAATCAAACCGTGCCTTGTCTATTACAACATCTTTTTTGGCAATGCGGGGATTGTTTACCATAAAGTTGCCTATGGATGCAAATCCGTCTACATGTAGCTCGTCGCCATCCATATCTATGTTCTGTACATTGAGGTGGATGGAATCAAAACCTGCCTTTACGCCAAAGCGCTCGTTGATGTAGGGTACCTGTATGCGGGAAGTATCAGAATTGAAGAATTTAAGGTCTGCCTGCTTGCCACGCGGGTCTGCCATGCCTTTTACCTTCCAGGTCTGTACCACATCCTGCGCGGTCACGCCAATGGTCGATTCCAGCTGTTTATCAGCCAGGCGCATTTGCCTGAGGTTAAGGTTCACTTCGCGGCCCATATCATCAAGCCTGAAGGTAAGGTTGTCCAGCTTCATGTCGGTAGGGATAAGGTTCAGCGCCCTGTTGAGCAGCGAATACGCCCTGTCGGCATAGTTGGAGTCTTTATCTTCGGTAGTTTCTTCTTCGGTTTCGTCGTTTTTCAGAAAGGCATCAAAGTTCTTGCCTTTCTCGTTTTTTACCAGTTGTACGAAGCCATTCTTCATTTCGAGCGTACCGAGCTGTATCTCTCCGGTAATCAATTTGGCATAGTTTACTGAGGTTTTAAGCTGCTGTATGCGAACCAGTGTGTCGGCGTTTTTGGGTACCAGCGCGATATCTGTCAGTTCGATACCCGAAAATCCTTTAAAGACGGCTTCTTTTACGGTAAAGCGGCTGTTGTATTCCCGCTCCATTTTATCGGAGACCTTCGCGATCACCTTTTGCAATATCATATTCCTGAACGCGAAAAAGGATATTACGCAAAGGACGATAAGTATCGCAATTATTTTTAAAATTAATATCGCTATTTGCTTTTTGCTTTTTTTACGCATTTACAATGGTAATGAACCTAACCGAAAAGGTAGCCTGCAACATCTTCAATTTTTGCTACCAGTTTCACTTCGATCAGGGTGTTCTTTAATGAGATCTTATTGTACTTAGATACAAAAATAGTAGAAAAACCTAATTTTTCAGCTTCCAGTATACGCTGGTCTACGCGATTTATAGGCCGTATCTCGCCGGAAAGCCCGACTTCACCCGCAAAACAGAAGTCCTTATTCACCGGAATATCCTCGTTTGACGATAGTATCGCGGCCACAACAGCAAGGTCTATGGCAGGGTCGTCTACATTTATACCTCCTGTAATGTTCAGGAAAACGTCTTTCGCGCCCAGCCTGAAGCCTGCCCTTTTTTCGAGTACGGCAAGTACCATATTGAGCCTTTTGGCATTGTATCCGGTAGTGCTGCGCTGTGGTGTGCCATATACTGCCGAGCTTACAAGGGCCTGTATTTCTACCATAAGCGGCCGCATGCCTTCCATGGTTGTGGCAATGGCGGTGCCGCTCATTTCTTCTTCTTTGTGCGAAATAAGAATTTCCGACGGGTTGGCCACCTCACGCAGGCCGGTGCCCAGCATTTCGTAAATGCCCAGTTCGGCGGTTGAGCCAAAACGATTCTTTAGCGAACGGAGTATGCGGTATACATGGTTGCGGTCGCCTTCAAACTGGAGTACGGTATCTACCATGTGTTCCAGTATTTTCGGGCCTGCAATGCTGCCGTCTTTGGTTATGTGGCCAATCAGGATTACCGGTACGTTGGTCTCCTTGGCAAATTTTATCAGCTCGGCGGTTGTTTCGCGTATCTGCGAAATACTCCCTGCCGACGATTCGATAAAATCGGTATGCAGTGTCTGTATCGAGTCGATAATAAGCACTTCCGGCTCCAGCGCCTCTATCTGCTTAAAGATGTTCTGTGTTTTGGTTTCGGTGAGAATGTAGCAGTTTTCGGCTTCCGGGGTTATCCTTTCGGCACGCATTTTTATCTGCTTCTGGCTTTCCTCGCCCGATACATACAGGGTGCGGAAAGGCAGCTTAAGCGAAATCTGAAGTAGCAGCGTACTCTTGCCAATTCCCGGCTCACCGCCCAACAGTATGAGCGACCCCGGTACAAGACCGCCGCCGAGTACACGGTTCAGTTCGCCGTCTCCGGTATCCAGGCGTATTTCGCTGCCCGAGTCGATTTCATTGATGCGCAAGGGCTTTGCCGCCCTTTTGGTTTCGGGAGACGAAGGCTTCCAAGCCTGTTTCTCCTCCTTTTGTATTACTTCCTCTACTATGGTATTCCATTGCTTGCAGGCATTGCATTGCCCCTGCCATTTAGAATATTGTGTGCCACAGTTCTGGCAGAAAAAAGAAGTTTTTAGTTTGGCCATTATTCAGATTTGAGTCGCTCTGCCCTTTCGAGCATAAATTCTTTGGTATATTCGCCTATAGCGCTAAGGTTAAAGCTGTTCTGGTAGGCTTTTACAGCTTTTTTAGTATCGCCGGTTTTTTCATAGTACAAGGCAGTGTAGTAGTCGCTCAGCGTGGTTTTAGGATAGCTTTTTGAGGCCACCCTTGCCAGGTCGCGAAGTTCCTCATACTTGTTGTTTTGCAGTATAGCGGCCTCGATGGCTTTAAAATCGTTCAGGCGGATGGGTATGGTCACGCCAAGGTCTTTTTCTATACCATCATATTTTTGTGTAAGGTACTCCACATAGCCCGATGGCAGTGTGGTGATCTTTTGCTGGTATTCGGTTGACGATATTGGCTGGTACGACGAAAAGATATGGTATAGTGCTTCGGGTATGGCATGTACAACCAGTGAATAATGGGAGCACTTCTTAAAATCATCAAATTCGTAACGAAATACGGGATTTTTTATCGCTGCCAGTTTTTCATTCATGGCTTTTATAGGCTTCTGCAGCCTTGGCACATCACCTTCGGCTGTAGCCAGGTAGTAATAAACTGGGGTTTTAACCTGTGCAAGCTTGTCTGAAATAACATCTCCCATGTCTTCCGGCATTTCGGGACTCATACAGATATACGCATTAAAGGCAGGTTTGTCTTTATACAGGAAAAAATTGATAAAGCCGGCTGTAAGCCCATGGCCCGCAATGATCCTGAAAGGAGATATACGATATTTTTTCTCGATGGACGGTATCAGTTCAGAGGCAATGAATTCATAGAATTTATCCCCTCCGTTTACGGGTACGCCATTCTCATCGGTCTGTGTATCGTTATCACGTTCCTTGTCACCGTTCTGGTTTATGGCAACAATAATTACTTCCGGGAGGTCATTCCAGTATTCGGTATAGGAAAGTATACCGGAAAACGGGTCCATAAGATATTCACCGTCCAGAAGCACCAGGAGCGGGTATTTTTTATTTTTATTTTTTTCGTAAGAAGCAGGCGTGAGTATGCTTATCTCTCTGTTCTGATTCAGCTTTTTTGAAGCTATTTCTTCAGTAATTGTCTGTGCTGATGACTGGAATACTATAGTCAAAAACAGCAGTAACACTTTGTTTTTCATTGCTTTACGAGATTATAGGAAATGGGGATGGCAAGATAGCAATTATTTTTTTCTGTACACTATCGGCAGCAATAAAAATGACAGCCCACCCAAAACCAATATCTGTGCAGTCTGAGAAGTCCAGACAATCCAGCCAAAAGCGTTGCCCGCTGATTCGGGTACACCGTATACATGAAGTATTTCGGCAATAGCAATAGGGAAAAAGCCCCATCCGCCGTTGGTGAAGGTAATAACGATACTACCAATAACGAAAGCGGTAAACACGGTCCCAAAGTCGAGTCCGGAGGTTTCGGGAAGTGCATAAATGGTTACCCAGAACATCAGTACATAGCTGAACCAGATGTATAATGAAAGCAGCAGGAAGGGCCATTTGTTGGGCATTTTAAACACGCTGAGCGAACCTTCTACCAGCCCTGATATGCGTATCTTTATCTTTCGCACCAATTCCATCTTCGAATACAAAAAGAAAAGCAGCGACCCGAGGAACAGGACCATGGCAATGATACCGTAGAACAGGAGTTTTTCAAATGGAATGGCGGACAGGTAATTCCTCATCTCGTCGAACTGCAGCACTGCCGTAAGGCCTACCACCACTACGAGCAGTACCAGGTCTATGATGCGCTCTGCTATTATAGTGCCAAAAGCTTTATCGAATGACACGCCCGAATATTTGTTTATGGCTACTGCCCGGCTTACTTCGCCACTGCGGGGTATGAGCATATTCATGATGTAGGTGATGCATACCGAACCGAACTTTACACCAAACGGAACATCATAACCTACATGTGCAAGAGAGTATTTCCACCTGTAAGCCCTTGCCCAAAAACCTGTAAGCCCGATGAAGAGTGATATGCATACATACATATAATCGGCAGTCCTTAGGCTGTTTTCCATGTCCTTTAGCTGCTCGGGGGTGAACTGCCGGTACATGTATATAACTAAAAAAACTCCCAACAAAAGTGGGAGTATGATGCTTAGTGCCCTGCTTACTTTACTTTTCAAAATCAGGTAAGGGAGTTGTCTTTTTCGTTGGGGAATACGATAGACGGCTTAAATGTTTTGGCTTCTTCGAAATCGAGTATGCCATACGAAATAATGATAATGATATCGCCGCGCTGCACTTTCCGGGCCGCGGGGCCATTCAGGGTTATCTCGCCGCTGTTCCGGTTTCCTTTAATCGCATAAGTTTCGAGACGCTCACCATTGTTGATGTTTACGATAGAAACTTTTTCACCTTCAATAATGTTGGCAGCTTCCATCAGCGCTTCGTCAATCGTGATGCTGCCTATATAATTTAAATCGGCTCCGGTCACCATAACACGATGGATCTTGGATTTTACAACTTGAATTTGCATGGCGCAAAGGTAATCAATTTAGTGAAATATTGTCTATTAGCCTAACATTGCTTAAAAAAACTGCTATAAACGCCCTGTATTTCCTGTTTTCCTTTATGGTGGCGGGTTTCAGGTCGTCTTCTGCCGCAATTTCAAAATAGTCGGTGCTGAATTCCGGATGAAATGCAAAAACCGTGCTAACGTATTCTTTTACAGCAGCGATGCTTTCTGTTGCAAATTTTTCTCGGACTTCCTGCAGTGTTTTGTAGATCAGGGCGGCTTTGTCCTGCTCTTCGGGCGAAAGCCTCTGGTTGCGCGAGCTCATGGCCAGCCCGTTGGGTTCCCGTGTTATGGGGCAGCCAATAATAGTGACAGGCATATTATTCTTTTCGGCCATTTTTTTTACGATCTGCAGCTGCTGGAAATCTTTCTCGCCAAAATAAGCATTGGTGGGGTTTACGGCCTCGAAAAGCTTTTTTACGATCGTACCCACGCCGTCAAAATGGCCGGGGCGGTGCGCTCCTTCCATCTGGTGTTCCAGCCCGTCGAAAGAAAAATGCGCCGATACCGTGTTGCCTTCATACATTTCTTCTACCGTTGGGGCAAAAACAATGATTCCGGGGCTTACGGAACGTATTTTTTCTACATCATTTTCAAGCGTGCGGGGATATTTTTCCAGGTCTTCGGCATTATTGAACTGTGTGGGATTCACGAAGATGCTGATGACGGTAATGTCATTTTCCTGTACCGACCGCTCCAGCAGCGACAGGTGTCCGCGGTGCAAAGCGCCCATTGTTGGCACAAAGCCAATAGTTGATTTAGCCTTTAAATTGTCAGATAAAACTTTCGTTAAATCGGCTTTATTGTTGAAAATGAGCATTAATTTGAAATTAAAAATCAAAGCAAAATTAATCTTTTAGTTATATAATGCACAAAATTGTTTAATTTTGCATGTTTTTACACCCAAACAAAATAAGTATTCTTGAAGATGGAGGATAAGAGGATATTGTATGTATCATCTGAAGTAGTGCCATATTTGGCAGAGAATGAAGTGTCGTTAATGTCGTATGATGTGCCAAAAATGATCAATGACCAGGGCGGGCAGATAAGGATATTTATGCCCCGTTACGGAAATATCAATGAGAGGCGTCACCAGTTGCATGAGGTTATCCGCTTGTCGGGCATGAACCTTGTGGTAAATGACATGGATATGCCACTGATCATAAAAGTGGCATCGATACCAAAGGAAAGGATTCAGGTATACTTTATAGACAACGACGAGTATTTTAAAAGGAAAGCTACCTTTACCGATGAGGATGGTGCGCTCTACCCGGACAACGACGAAAGGGCGATATTTTTTGCCAAAGGCGTTGTAGAGACTGTGAAAAAGCTCAACTGGGTACCGGATATCATCCACGTACACGGCTGGATGGCGGCAATGCTCCCGATTTACATGAAGCATTACTACAAGCATGAGGCGCTTTTTGCACACACAAAGATCGTAACATCGGTATACAACCAGTCTTTTGACGGTACGCTTGATAATGAAATGCTGAAAAAAGTATTGTTTGACGGTATTCCGGAAAGCGATGTAAACGTGATTGCCGAGCCGAACTATGAAAACATACTTAAAGCGTCTATAGCACATTCTGACGCGCTTATCATAGCTTCAGACAACCTTTCTCCCGGCCTGAGAACGGCGGTTGAAAGTTCAGGTAAGCCATTCCTGGATTATGTTTCTAAAGATAATTTTGCAGGCGCGTATACTAATTTCTATAAAACTCAGGTTTTATAGTAAATCTTTTAAAAAATCTCAGATGATCAAAAGTTCTTTAGTAAAGACATTCATATTCGCCTTAAGCATTATATCTTTTGTAGCGTGCGATACCGACTACAACAATATGAGCTCGGACATTATTGACGATGATGTGCACTACAACATGATCCGTCATGAAGCGGGCCTTGTCGCTTATGATAAAGCTACCGGTGTAGTACAGTCTAATAACCTGCCGCTAAATATACTGGGTATATACGATAATCCTGTTTTCGGAAAAACTACAGCGCATTTTGTAACGCAGCTGGAGATGGAAACGGTTAACCTGAAATTCTATGAGCCGGAAGTAGACTCTGTATATCTATATGTTCCTTATTACAGCGCTATCAAGAGTACTGAGGCATCAGGGGTGAGCAAATATGAGCTGGACTCTATTTACGGGGACACGACATCGATGTTTAAGCTCCGTGTATATGAGAACCGCTTCTTCTTAAGGGATTCCGACCCTACCACATCGGCTTCTGCCCTGCAGAAATACTATTCTGATGATATGGCTAGTATCGATGCCCAAATTGGTATGCAGCTGAATAACGCTGCGGACCCTGCGCAAAACGAACAGTTCAGGTTCACGGCGAAAGAAATTGCACGTACCGCTATAGTTGGAACGGAAAGCAGCCCGAAAGTTGTAGAACGCAAAGCACCGGGGATCTTTATGTATCTGGATCTTGATTTCTTCCGTAATAAGATATTCAGCCCTGCCGCTAACGGCAAGCTTTTGAACAATAATATCTTTAAAGAATACTTAAGGGGCCTTTATTTCCGTGTGGAGCAGATAGGCGACCAGGCAGTTATGGCCGTGCCAAGGTTCGATCAGGGTACAATTACCATAAAATATAGAGATTTTATTGCCTGTTCAACATGTGAATCCGGGCATAACGATACCAGGGAAAAGAAAACCATGACCCTGAAGCTGGACGGCAATACCATCAACTTCTTTCAGAACACTTTCAAACCGGCATATGCTTCTGCCTTGGCGGCACAAAATACTGCTGAAGGTGACGAGCGTTTGTTTATAAAAGGTGGTGAAGGTTCTATGGCGCTTATCAATATCGATGCTTCCTCTTTTGCGGAACTGAAACCGGATCCGGTAACAGGCCAAAAGAAAGTACTTGTCAACGAAGCCAACCTTGTTTTTAACATCGACCAGGATGCGAGTGTAGGAATGGGGCAGTTTCCGCAGAATAAAAAGATCGAACCGCTAAGGGTAACGCTGTATGACGTGAATAATAAAAGGCCGCTTGCCGATTACTATTCTGACGCCACAACGGTTACGGCCAATCAAAAATATGATAAGTATGTTCATGGAGGCCTGTTGGAGCGTGATGCCAATAAAAACGGTGTGCGCTACAAGATCAGGATCACCAATCATATCAATAACCTCATCAACAAGGATTCAACCAACGTAAAGCTTGGCCTTGTGGTGACCGAATACATTAACCTTACAGGTAACGCGGCACTGAAAACGCCGATTACAGATGGCTCGCAGAATATTACCACAGTGCCTGTATCATCTGTAATACACCCGTTCGGGACAGTACTGTATGGAACCAATCCATTAGTGCCTGAAGACAAACGCCTTAAACTTGAAATTTTTTACACCAAACCCAATTAATTAGCTATTTACTATGTGTGGAATCGTAGGTTACATCGGTCACAGGGAAGCATACCCTCTAATCATCAAAGGCCTCAGGAGGCTTGAATACAGAGGATATGACAGTGCAGGTGTTGTGCTTTACAACGGTACTGAACTGACATTATGCAAAACCAAAGGAAAAGTTTCTGACCTCGAAGAAAAGGCCGAAAAAGAAATCAGCACAGAGGGAAAAATCGGAATTGGCCATACACGCTGGGCCACACATGGTGTCCCGAATGATGTAAACTCCCATCCGCATTATTCCAATTCGGGCAACCTTGTAATCGTGCACAACGGTATCATCGAGAACTACGAGCCACTTAAAAAGGAGCTGATCAACAGGGGATACACTTTTAAATCGGATACCGATACGGAAGTGCTTGTAAACCTTATTGAGGATGTAAAGAAAAAAGAAAACCTGAAACTGGGCAAAGCTGTGCAGGTAGCGTTAAACCAGGTGGTGGGCGCTTATGCGATCGCGGTTTTCGACAAAGACAGGCCAAACGAAATAGTTGCGGCGCGCCTTGGCAGCCCGTTGGCTATCGGTGTAGGGAAAGACGAGTTCTTTGTGGCATCTGACGCTTCGCCTTTTATTGAATATACATCAAACGCTATTTACCTTGAAGATGAGGAAATGGCTATTATACGCCTTCACAAGCCGCTTAAGATAAGGAAGATCAAAGACGACTCTTTGGTGGACCCGTATATCCAGGAGCTGCAGATGAACCTTGAGCAGATCGAAAAAGGCGGTTACGACCACTTTATGCTAAAAGAGATCTATGAGCAGCCAAGCGTTATCAAGGACACCTACCGCGGAAGGCTTCATGCGAATGAAGGCCTCATCAAGATGGCAGGTATAGAAGACAACCTGCAAAAGTTTGTAAACGCCGAAAGGATCCTTATCATTGCCTGCGGTACGTCATGGCATGCGGGCCTTGTGGCAGAATATATTTTTGAAGAATTTACCCGTATCCCTGTTGAGGTGGAATATGCTTCGGAATTCCGCTACAGGAACCCGATTATCCGCCCAACCGATGTGGTTATCGCTATCTCGCAGTCGGGAGAAACGGCTGATACGCTTGCGGCTATCAAACTTGCCAAGCAAAATGGCGCGTTTGTATTTGGAGTGTGCAACGTAGTGGGATCATCTATTTCCCGCGAGACCGATGCAGGCGCTTATACACATGCCGGCCCGGAAATCGGTGTAGCTTCTACAAAAGCTTTTACAACGCAGATCACGGTGCTTACGCTTATCGCGCTTCGTATCGCGCAGGCAAAAGGCACAATGAATAACTCCGTGTTCCACAGGTACCTGCAGGAGCTTGAGGTAATCCCTGAAAAGGTTGCCGAAGCGCTGGAGACCAACGATGTGGCCAAAGAGATCGCGGCTATTTACAAGGATGCACCAAACTGCCTTTACCTGGGCAGGGGCTATAACTTCCCGGTTGCCCTGGAAGGCGCGCTGAAACTTAAAGAGATATCGTATATTCACGCGGAAGGCTATCCTGCTGCTGAGATGAAGCACGGCCCTATCGCGCTTATCGACGAGCAGATGCCGGTTGTAGTAGTTGCCCAGAAACAGGAGCACTACGACAAGATCGTGAGTAACATACAGGAAATAAAATCAAGGAGCGGTAAGATCATCGCCGTGGTTACCAAGGGTGACGTACAGGTAAGGGGACTTGCCGACCACGTGATCGAGGTGCCGGATACCGTGGATGCGCTATCGCCACTGCTTACTACTATCCCGCTACAGCTGTTGTCTTACCACATTGCGGTTATGAGGGGCTGTAACGTAGACCAGCCAAGGAATTTGGCGAAGTCGGTTACGGTGGAGTAATCCTTCAAGATTTATAATATACAAAACCCGTTAGGAAATTTCTTAGCGGGTTTTTTGTATGTTTATCTTCTGTTTCACTATCATGTATCACAAATACCCAATTCATGGAAAAATATAAAAAGCAGATAATAGCAACATTGATCTTCTTTTTTCTGATAAATACTGCATACTATTGGGAGGGTATGTTAGGAATATTTGCTATGATCACTTTTCTTCTTCTGGCTGTTTGTTTTTTAGTATTGGCTGTTTTATTGCTTAGGAACTTTTATTTGGCGATCAGGGAAAAAGTAAAAGATAAGTACCGACTTTTTTTGATTGGGTTAATGACGGCTGTATTGGCCTTGGTTTTTTTCTTTCCGCACGGGATGGTGAATTTTGAAAAGTTTGAAAGCGATAGTGTCCTCATAGCCGAAAGAGAAGGTGTGGCAAACTGCATGACAACTTTAAAACTTCGGGAAAACAATACTTATAAGCGAAGGGAAGTGTGTTTTGGGGTTTCCGAAACAACAGGTACATACGAGATCAAAGGGGATACTATTTTTTTAGAAAGTAATTCGTTTGGAAGAGGCAACGGATATTATGAGTTGGCACTGATTGAACGGGAAGGTCTAAAAAATGGAAAGTATCCGGGTAGTTTGAAATTTATTGATAATTCAGGTAAAATAGTAGGGATACTCGCAATAGTGAAAAATGAACTGAAGTGATTTTTTAATGATTTTTTGCATCCTAAAATTCCCTACGTTTGTTGAAACCAATTTATATCCAATGAAAAATTTTCTTATTGCAGCCGTGATGCTGTTGTCCCTTGCGTCTTTTGCGCAGAACAAATTTATTGAGGTCGAAGTAACCGATACCATATCATTAAAGCCGCTCAGTTTCCAATGCAATATTTACGCGGATAGTAATATTTACGCGACCGTAGTTGAAGAAACGACAGAGGAGGACTATAGTCCCATGGCTGTGCAGGAAAAGCAGAAAAACAAGCTACAGGAGATGAAGCGGAAACTGGAAGCTAAAAAATATAAAGTGGGTCCGCTTGGACCGTCTAATGGCAGCCTCATGGATTTTAAAATCTTCGGTGGGGAGAGTGAAAACGGATTTGGCATTGTAGTTAACAGCGAAGCTGAAGTAGAAAAGATAAAAGACCTTTTGAAAGACGACGCGAGGGTAGAAGTCTCTGTTTTAAAATATGCCGACGAAACTAAAGCCGAAGAGCAACTCATTAAAAAGATAATGGACAAGGCAAGGGCGAGGGCTGCTGTGATAGGTGTAAACTCAGGGCTTAAGACGGGTAAGATACTCGAAGTGAAAGAAGGCAAACAAGGCTTTGGCTTTGATATGGAATCGTACATGGCACAGATCATGAAAATGAGGGGTATGGGCAGGGACAATGGTGACTATACCGGAAGCCTGTCGAAGACTTTTGTAGTGAAGTTTGTGGCGGAGTAAATAAACTTTTATGAATAACAATGCCTTTTCAACATATCTAATTTACCTCAAAGAGTTGGAAAAGATTGATAAAACGTTGTCAGATCTTTATGGTTCTAGTAATAATTTATATAATCATAAAATTGGCGTTTACAAGATTTTCCGTGCTCTCTTATTTAACTTTAAATTTATATATGAAACAGCCGACATAAGTTCAAGGCAAATCGCAATTTCTCTCGCAAGAACTACAATTGATCATTATGCAGTATTATACATTCTGAGTTGTTATTCATCAAGAAATGAGCAGGCACTCCGTTATTACCTATATTTAACAGATTCGCTTAATAGTCGCATAAGTACGATAGTTGATTTTTCAAGTAATGTTACCAATGTTGATTCAAAATATTGCAAGGCAATATTGACTCTAATTTGCACGATAGTACTGTAATTAAAAAAAATTTAGGTATAATTGAGAAAAATGGACTGGACTTGTTAGTCGAAAAGTTTGTTATTGAAAATCACAATTGGAAATTTGTATCAAGCTATCCTGCAAAAAACAAGAAGACCTATAGTTGGCAGGAGTTGTATAATATAGCTAAAATTCCAAAACACTTTTCCAAGGCTATCCAAAATCATTTCTCATCTTTTACTCATGGTTTGGGATTGGCCATACTATACACTGAAGGCAATAATGAATCGTTAAATTATATATATGATACAATATTGATATTACAGGCTGTAACGGGAAAGATTATGCGACTTAATTATTCTAAAGAATTAGAAAACTTGAATTTTAATAATGAGTTTATTGAGATTGGTGAAGAAGTTTGGAGCAATTGGGAGTAGCAAAATAATTATATAGATAAAGTTACAATAACTGAAACATTATTAAAACACCAACTTCTAATTGACAATTCTAAACCATATTCCCAACATTCCACCCATTTATCGAAAAAAACGCAAAATTAAAATTGCATAATTGGTTAATAAAAAACTATCTTTGCACTCGAAAAAATAAGGTTTTTTCGCAATTCGTAAATCGCTGTTTAATAAATACATAAGCAATGTCTAAAGTAATAGGAAAAGTTGCACAGATCATCGGACCGGTTGTTGACGTGGTTTTCAGCGCGCAGGACGCCGAACTTCCAAAGATCTATGATTCATTAGAGATCACTAAGAAAGATGGTTCAAAATTAATCCTTGAAGTACAGTCTCACGTTGGTGAGAACACTGTTCGTACGATCTCCATGGACTCTACCGACGGTTTGAGCAGGGGTACAGAAGCTACAGCTACCGGTGCGCCGATCCAGATGCCGATAGGCCCGGATGTATACGGACGTTTGTTTAATGTTATCGGCGATGCTATCGACGGACTTGAAGAGCTGCCTAAAGAAGGTGCGAACGGACTTCCGATCCACCGCCAGGCGCCAAGATTTGAAGACCTTTCAACTTCATCAGAGGTTCTTTTCACAGGTATCAAAGTAATCGACCTTATCGAGCCTTACGCAAAAGGTGGTAAAATTGGTCTTTTCGGTGGTGCCGGTGTTGGTAAGACCGTATTGATCCAGGAGTTGATCAACAATATCGCTAAGGGCCACGGTGGTCTTTCCGTATTCGCAGGAGTAGGTGAAAGGACTCGTGAGGGTAACGACCTTCTTCGCGAGATGCTTGAGTCGGGCATCATCAAGTATGGTGACGATTTCATGCACTCTATGGAGAATGGTGGTTGGGACCTTAGCAAAGTAGACAAAGCTGGTATGAGGCAGTCTAAAGCTACATTCGTATTCGGACAGATGAACGAGCCACCCGGAGCACGTGCACGTGTTGCGCTTTCGGGACTTACCATCGCTGAGTACTTCCGTGACGGAGCGGGTGAAGGACAAGGAAAAGACGTTCTTTTCTTCGTTGACAAAATCTTCCGTTTTACACAGGCAGGTTCAGAGGTGTCTGCACTTCTTGGCCGTATGCCTTCTGCGGTAGGTTACCAGCCTACACTTGCAACCGAGATGGGTGCGATGCAGGAGCGTATTACGTCAACTAAAAAAGGTTCCATTACATCGGTACAGGCGGTTTACGTACCTGCGGATGACCTTACCGACCCGGCACCGGCTACAACCTTTGCCCACCTTGACGCAACAACTGTACTTTCCCGTAAAATTGCCGAGCTTGGTATTTACCCTGCGGTTGACCCATTGGACTCAACTTCAAGGATCCTTACCCCGCTTATTCTTGGTGATGAGCACTATAACTGTGCACAGAGGGTTAAAGAGATACTTCAGAAATACAAGCAGCTACAGGACATCATCGCGATCCTTGGTATGGAAGAGCTTAGCGAGGAAGATAAACTGTCTGTATCACGCGCACGCCGTGTTCAGCGTTTCCTTTCGCAGCCGTTCCACGTTGCTGAGCAGTTTACAGGTATCCCTGGGGTTCTTGTAGACATCAAAGACACCATCAAAGGATTCAACATGATCATCGACGGTGAGCTTGACCACCTTCCGGAAGCGGCCTTCAACCTTAAAGGTACCATTGAAGACGTTATTGAGGCAGGACAGAAAATGTTGACTGAAGCGTAAAAAATGTTTATAGTTTGGGGTTTATGGTTCATAGTTGGGACAATAAACAATAAACTATCAACAATAAACAGTAAAATATGTTATTATTAGAAATAGTATCGCCGGAAGGCCATTTGTTTAAGGGAGGCGTTACCTCGGTAACAGTTCCGGGATCGGATGGTGAATTCCAGATGTTGGACCACCACGCGAATATCGTAGCGGTACTCGTGGAAGGCAACATAAAGATAGCTGTGCCTGATTTTAAGACCAACATCGATTTTTCGGTAAAGTTCAACAAATCAGAGAAAGACCAGAAGTTCCTGCTTCCTATAAAGTCGGGTACCCTGGAGCTTAAAGACAACAGGATCATCATTCTGGTTGACTAAGAGTTCAGCCGGTGAAAATATAGAAGCCCCTTTCAGGAATGAGAGGGGCTTTTTTTGTAGTATTGCGGCATGAAAAAGAATATATTTGTTAGTGAAGGAAAAAGGCCCTTGTGGCAGGTTATAATTGCAGCATTGGCTTTCACAATATGTATTGCAGTACTAGTGTTTGTAATATTCATTTTATATGTCGACCACAGTATGAATGCCTTCGGAGATTGTGTAGGCATTCTCGGCTTTGGCTTTTCGGCATTATTACTTGGTATCCGCTTTTCGGTAATAGTGAATATTTATTTTGACCTCGAAAACAGGCTGTATAAGAAAGAATATGCTGTCGGCCCGGTAAAGATTGGACAATGGATAAACCTTCCGAATATTGAGTATATTTCTGTTTTCAGGCAGGCATGGACTAAAGACAGCAATGGTGATGGTATGTCTGATGCGTGTGGACACAGATATGATGTAAACGTTTGGCATGATACTTCAAAGCATTTTACGATTTACAGCTGCGATGAACCAGGCCCTTCTTTTGAGGTAGCAAAATATCTTGCTGAAAGGCTGAAAACGGATCTGCTTGACGCGACAATTCCAAATGATTCTAAGTGGATAGTTATTGAATAAAATTCCCCATACCCAGCAGCTGCGCCAGCAATCCAAGAAACAGGCAGCTTCCGATGGCTATCAGGCCATACGGTACATAAGAAATAGCTCCGGAATTGATTGCTATGTCGGTTGGAATTTCAGGATCATATAGTACTTCTATTTCTTCGCTCTCGTTCATAGGCCTGTTAGAGCCGATGTTCAATTCCTGTGTGATCCATTCATTTTTATCCGTTAAGAAACGAATAACGGGGTAATATAAACCATCACCTCTGTGGTCCACTTTAAAAGTGTTGCTGTATACAATCCCTTTTGCTTTTTTTCCTTTTTTCAGGAGGCGGCTTCTTTTCTCAAGTGAAAACAGCCCTGCTGCTATAAGCGCAATTGAAAGGATGGCGAAGATAAGTTCTCCCTGTGATATCATGGCTAATTGCTAACTTTTACATTATCCTCATAATCCCAGCCTTCCATACGGGCAATTTTCCACTTTCCATCTTCTTTTATGACTTTGATGTGGTAATGTTCCTGTTCCCAGTCTTCGCCAAAGCCCACCCAGTTCCAGTAGAGTTCTGCGGTATCGGAAGTCATTTTTTCAATAACCACATTCATTTTATCATAATCATCGGTAGGCGTGTCCTGGCAATTGCACCATTGGTTAACCCCCGTATCGAAAGGGCCAAGTTCGCCGTCATGCCACAGTGCTTTACCACTACGCAGCAACTCATCCTGTTTGTTGAATATCCTGCCGATAGTATTCCTGAATTCAGTGGCAAAATAACCGGACTCCTGCATCTGCTTCATATACAGGCTTTGGCTGATAGGATCAAACCCCACGATCATGCTGTCTTTAACGAAAGGGCGGAAGAATTTGGAGCCGTCAGTTTTTTCAATCCATTTATAAGCATCTTTCACAAGCTTATCGACTTCATTCCTGTCCCAATCGGCCTGTTTAGCCTCAATGCTGAAATTGGGGGTTGCGTTTTCGTTTTCTTTCTCGCCTTTGCAGGACATAAGGAAAGCGAATGAGCAAAGAAGAAAGGCTGTTTTGATAGATTTCATCGGAGGAATGTATTACAGGCCTAAAATAATGATTTTGGAGAACAATTTTACCACAAAGAGCACCAAGTTTTTCACGGAGGCCACAAAGCTGTGCGGATAAATGATCACAAAGCGAAGCGTATCTTTGTGTTCTTTTGGGAGTGATTACATTGTGCCCTTTGTGAAAGACTTTGTGACCCTTGTGGTAAAAAGCTTCCGAATGTGCAATTACAGGCTACTTCAATTTAACCACAAAGTGCACCAGGGATTAACTGAGGCCACAAAGCTGTGCGGGTGAGAGAACAAAGCGAAGCGTACCTTTGTGTTCTTTTAGGAGTAATATTACATCGTGCCCTTTGTGAAAGACTTTGTGACCCTTGTGGTAAAAATAATCAGCGGACTCAACAGGAGAACTTTTGCCGCTAACTCGGGTTTTCAGGCAAATTTTTCCGGTTAGTGCTGTTAAAGTTTATTCTCCTCTCCATCGGGAATATACTCCATAATATCCCCCGGCTGGCATTGCAGCACTTCACAAATTGCCTCGAGGGTCGAAAAACGTATTGCTTTGGCCTTACCGGTTTTCAGGATAGAGAGGTTGGCCGTGGTAATGCCCACGCGGTCCGCCAGTTCATTGCTGCGCATTTTGCGTTTGGCCAGCATTACGTCGAGATTGATGATAATGGGCATAAGCTAAATGGTTAATTCGTTCTCTTCCCGTATAAATACGCCTTTTTCTGTCATTCCGGCGATCAGGTAAATGAATTTCCCGATAAGGTAGACCGCGATAAACGAGGGTATTTCGCGAAAGAATATCGTAAGGTCGAAATACAACATACTGCCCATGGTGCAGAACAGCAGGTATTTCGACTTGGCGAAAATAACAACGGTAGCCGCAGCTTTACGGAACGCCGCATCCTGTCCGGATTCGAATATGCCGCCTTTCTTAATTTGTTTTAAGCCTTTATGGAAACGTTGCAGTCCGCTTACGCAATACAGGAGCAGCGCGCTGTAAACAATACAAAAAGCCGATCCGAACCACTCGTTGTTCCTGTAGGGTACACTGGAACTGATGGGTGTAAAGTAATCACTGAAAAATTCTTTTACCAGTAAGTAGCCGTCTTCCACGTGGAAGAATACAGCCATTGCCAGGTAGAATACGGCCATGCAGGCAGCTACGGCAATGGCAATACGAACGGCCAGCGCAATAATGTTGATATGGTGTCTCATAGTTATACGGTTAGGTCGTTTTCTTCTTTCAGGCCTTTTGCCATCAGGAATACTTCAGAAAGCACAATGAAGAACAGGCCGAGCATCAGTACAAAAAAGGTATAGGTGTTAATCTCAAAGTTCAGGTCGCCCTTTACAATGGCATCGTAAAAGAATTCCGGAACAATATCCAGGCAAAACCCGATGAGTATGGCCTTTCCGGTCTGGTCGAGCAGTTGTATTAGCTTGTCGTGGAATACCTGCTGCTTTTTAAAATGGCCCAATACAGATTTAAAGAGGTAGAGCGCATACGCCCAGAAGCCGGCAACAAGTATTTTGGAAACAAATACCAGGTAGCCTTCCGCGCCCCAATTGATGGCTTCGATTCCATTTATGGTAAAAGGTATTTTGTCGGGCATAATGATGGCGATCAGCAGGCAGGGAATCGCGAAGACGAGGCCCACAACAGTCAGGATAAAAAGAATGTTGGTAATGGCAAGGAGTAATGGCAGGCGTTTCATGATTATTATTGTTATATGGTTAAGTCGTTTTCAAGCTTGATGGCTGTTCCTTTTTTGATGATGTCGGAAACCCCGAGCAGGGCAAAGCCCATTAACAGAACGGTAGTGTCATAGATCACTTCTATTGAGTAGGATGCGAGAGAATCCCGGTCGACATAGGTAATTTCTGTCAGGTTCAGGATAAGGGTTATCAATGAAGATGCAACCATTGTATATCCGGCGATAGTAAGAAATTGTGCGCTTTTAGTATTAAAATATCCTTGCTGCAGGAAGTTGCCAATGGCCTGTTTGGTAAATGTAAACGCAACAGTGAGCAGAAGCACTTTGATGAATGCGATCCATGTAATGGTGAGGACATCCGAACCCAAGTCATGTTGATAGTGCAGGGCATACAGCATAAATGCTAAAAACAGTAAACTCAGTAAGCAAAGTGCGACGATCAGGATCAAAATGTAGTTAAGGATATTAAATTTTAGCATGGCAATTGGTTTATGATGACAGTGCAAATATAAATAAATTATCGAAAAACAATAATTAATTACTGTTTTTCATTAGAATTTGTTTTTTATGGTTTCCTTCTTACATTTGGATATGGAAAAATTCCCTCAATCATTGCAGGCAAAACTCGAAGAGCGTAAACAGGACAATGCCCTGCGCGTCCTCCCCGAACGCAATGGACTGGCAGACTTTTCATCCAATGATTACCTGGGTTTTTCCTCCGGCAGGCAGCTCTTTGATGCAGCGCATGATTACCTCATCCAAAATGATTTTGCCCAAAACGGAGCAACCGGTTCCCGACTTATATCAGGGAACCATAGCCTTTACGGTGTGGCCGAAACGTATATCGCAGGCTTCCATGATGCTGAAAGCGCGCTTCTTTTCAATTCGGGTTACGATGCCAATGTGGGGTTCTTCTCCTCCGTACCGCAAAAAGGGGATGTTGTTTTATACGACGAATATATTCACGCCTCGATCCGTGATGGCCTCCGGCTATCCGCGGCGGCGGCCTATAAATATCCTCATAACGATTTAGAGGCGCTCAGGGCGCTTTTAGCGAGGCAAAGGAGCAATGCGTCTGTGCGTGAAATTTACGTGGCTACAGAGTCGGTATTTTCAATGGATGGCGACACGCCCGATCTGGGGTTACTATGTAGCCTTTCGGACGAATATTCCGCACGGGTAGTAGTAGACGAAGCCCATGCGCTCGGTGTATTCGGAAGCAGGGGAGAAGGGCTGATACAAGCGGCAGGCTTACAGGAAAGGGTATTTGCCCGGATAATGACATTCGGGAAAGGGCTGGGCTGCCACGGCGCGGCTATACTTGGTGTTCCTGAATTAACAAGCTATCTCACCAACTTTGCCCGCAGCCTTATTTATACCACGGCTTTGCCGCCACACAGCCTTGCCACGATACTTATAGCGTACCAACACCTTGCAGCTACTCCCGAACGGGAGAAACTGCAGAAAATCATTCGTTTTTTCAGGGAGGAGATTAAGAGGCTTGACCTGGAGAATGCCTTTGTTGACAGTACGTCAGCCATACATTGCGCCATCGTGCCGGGTAATGAAAATGCCAGGCGTACAGCATCACTGCTTCAGGAAAAAGGCTTTGGCGTAAAGGCGATTCTTTCGCCCACCGTACCGGCCGGAAGCGAGCGCCTGCGGTTTTGCCTGCACAGCTTTACTACCCGCGCTGAAATTACCGCTGTATTGGAGGGGTTGGCAACTATTCTTCGGTTATAGCTTTCTTCTTTCTGCTCCGTTTCTTAAACCAGTTGTTATCCTCCTCACCAAACAGGTAGGCATAGGGCTGCGTGTCCGGGCTTAGCTCAAAAAGCTTTTTGAGTATCGCAATGGTGGGGATAATAAGGATCATTCCGGTTATGCCCCATATTGCCCCGCCTATCAATAGCCCGATAAAGGTCACCAGCGCATTCAGGTTTACATTCCCGCCCGTGATTTTTGGGGTAAGGAATGCTCCTTCGAGCAGCTGGATAAACGTAAAGGCTACAAGTACGGCAATGGGATAGAAGATATTATCCTTGGTCATTAACGCGAAAGTAAAAGGCAGTACCGCGCCAAGCGACGGCCCGAGGTAAGGGATGATGTTCAGCATACCGGCAAGTACCCCAAAGAAAATAGCATGCTCAATGCCCAGTGCGAAAAGCACTCCGGTATTCACCACGGCCAGGATAAGCATCACTTTGCCCGCGCCGACAATATAGGCGTGAACGATTTTACGGATCGAAGTCATCCGTTGCAGCAGGCTGTTATCATCCTGCTTACGGAATACTTTAGAGATAAAAACGGCCAGGTGGTCGCGGTAGATCAGCAAAAAGAAAATGAATACCGGTAGCAGTATGATATCGGATAAGGTGCCTATTGTGCTCCATACCAGTTGAGTGGCGCTTGAATTCTCCGGCTGAACGATCTCAACGGCCTTCTTCATTTCAAAACCGTTGCTCATGCCAAGGTCAAACCCAAACGTATCGTAGGTCCATTGATTCGCGGTAATTACAAAAGAGTTGAGTTTTACCGAAAGGTTATCTCCAAGATCGGTCATAAATCCTTTTACCTGAAAATAGATTAATACCAGTATCCCTGCTATAAGCGAGATAAACAACAGCAGGCAAACAAACGCGCTTACAGATCGCGGTATCTTGCGCCGCTCCAATGCGTTGCATGTAGAAGTTAGCAGCATCGCAATATATCCTGAAATCAGAAGTGGTACCAGCAATGCCTTGGCAACGATCATGAAGAATACAATAATGATGATAAGCAGCGCTATGTAAACCGTTTTTATATAGCCGGGTATGTTTGTCTCCATCAGTAAAAACGTGTTAAATTGTTGAATGTCATTATCAAAATTAAGAATTGTTGAATCGCTTAATGGTAATATTTTATTAAAGTTTGAGATCGAAATTTGCATTTGGGCGTGCCGCTCCACTGCGTTTCGCGTCGGGCTATCCGCTTTACGTCACTCCTTTGTCGCTTGTGCCCGCTGCTATCCCTCACGCGGCCACGATTGCTGAGAAAGGGTACTTACATCACGTGGGATTTCGTAGCTTTGTGCTATGGAAAACGCATTTACAAAGATCGGTTCCTGGCAGTATAGCTCCGAAGCAATCATCATAAAGGGAAAACTCGAAGCGGAAGGGCTGGAGGTTTTCATGGCCGATAATTTTACTATTGACACCGACCCGTTGGTAAGCAATGCGATCGGGGGCGTAAAGATTTTTGTACGGACGGAAGACCTGCCCAAAGCAAAAGAAATACTGGCAGATATAAGCCGCTATTCGCTTGACGATGATGGAAAGGAAGTGGTCTGCACCGCTTGTGGCAGTGCCAAAATAGATATGGTTACTTCGGTTACCGACTGGAAAGCTTTACTGGCTTTCATCTTTAGTTTTGGCCTGTTTGGTACGCTGCCCTTTTACACAAAATACAAATACCGCTGTAACAGTTGCGGGCATGAATTCAATATAAAATGAAACTATTCGTCACCGGTATAGGCACCGATGTAGGGAAGACCATCGCCTCGGCCATTATTACCGAAGCCCTTGAGGCCGATTACTGGAAACCCATACAGGCAGGGGATATCAGCGATTCCGACACGCATAAGATAAGCCGCTATATCTCCAGCACCCAATCAAAGCTATGGCCCAACAGCTATGCGCTCAACACACCGGCAAGTCCGCATCTTGCCGCCGAAATCGACGGTATCGACATCGATATCAGACAGATAAAGGAACCCAAAACTAAAAATCATCTTGTAATCGAGGGGGCAGGGGGCATCTATGTGCCACTAAACGATACCCATACCGTAGCCGACCTTATAAAGCCGGACTATAAAGTGATCGTGGTAAGCCGCCATTACCTGGGTAGTATCAATCATACATTGCTGACTATAGAAGCCCTTAAAAACAAGGGGGTGGCTGTAGCAGGCATTATTTTCAACGGTGAGGAAAATCCGGCAACAGAGTGTATCATACTTGAAAAGACGGGCATTGCGCTGATCGGCCGTATCGACAACGAACCGTATTTCGACAAGAATGTTATCCTGGATTATGCCGACAGGTTCAGGGAAAATTTACAGAATGTATAATGGACAAGAGTAAGCAAATTGCCCCTTCGGGTACTAAAGGCCTTGCAGTACGGGATGCGGAATACCTCTGGCATCCGTATACCCAGCACAAAACAGCGTCGCCACCAATAGGCATTGTGCGTGGGGAAGGCGCCGTGCTTTGGGATGAGGATGGCAAAAGCTATATAGATGCTATTGCTTCCTGGTGGGTAAACCCCTATGGACACAGCAATCGTTATGTTGCCGATGCCATTTACAAGCAGCTTACCTCATTAGAACACGTGCTCTTCGGCGGCTTTACGCACGAACCCGCGGTACTGTTAGCCGAAAGGCTGATGGGGCTGCTGCCGTCCAGTCAAAAAAAGCTGTTCTTTTCCGATAATGGGTCAACCGCGGTCGAGATCGCTATAAAGGTTGCCCTGCAATACAATTACAACAAAGGAGAGAAGCGTACCAAAGTCATCGCCTTTGAGAATGCTTTTCATGGCGACACCTTCGCGGCTATGGCTGCCAGCGGGATATCCTTTTTTACAGAGGCTTTCCGCGGGTCGCTGATACAGGTAGACCGTATTCCGGTTCCGGTAGAGGGTAGGGAAGAGGAGAGCCTGAAAGCTTTGAAGGCATTGGTAGAGACCGGAGAATACGCGGCCTTTATTTTTGAGCCGCTTGTACTGGGGGCTGCCGGAATGGTAATGTATGCGCCCGAAGCGCTCGATAACCTGTTAGGCGTTTGCAAGAGCCATGGTGTCTTTACTATTGCCGATGAGGTAATGACCTGCTTTGGCAAGACGGGTAAAACTTTCGCCTGCGATTACCTCAGCCGGCAACCCGACATGATGTGCCTGTCTAAAGCGCTGACTGCAGGAACAATACCCATGGCGATCACCACCTTTACCCGGGAATTGTTCGATGGCTTTTATGATGATGATGTCAACAAGGCGCTATTCCACGGGCATACGTTTACGGCCAACCCAACCGGTTGCGCCGCGGCACTTGCAGGCCTCGACCTGCTGCAATCGGATGAAATGCAGGAAAATATTATCCGAATCAATAGCAGGCATCTGGCATTCCGGGAAGAAATTAAAGTCCACCCGAAAGTGCAAACCACCCGTGTCTTGGGGGTTATCCTGGCGTTGGAGATAAAGCGTGAGGGCAATGAAGAGTACTATGGCGGTTTCCGTAACAGGCTTTACGATTTCTTCATCAAAAAAGGCATCATCCTGCGGCCTGTGGGCAATATCGTATACATCCTGCCGCCGTATATCATCAGTGATGAACAGTTAAAAGCTGTTTACGATGTTATTATTCAGGCTATTGATGAAATAGCATAATATGGGAAAGATGGCGGCAACAAAACTCCGGCAATGTATCATACTTTTTTAACGCAAGAAATACATCACAAGGACCGGAAATAGTGCGCTTAATGTCTATTTTTGTTTAAAATTACTACTTTGACTCATCCCATCTCCATTGTTTCCATAGGCTCGTTCTCCCCGTTGGGCTCCCATCCGGATGATGTATGGGCCAATTACCTGTCCGGTAAAACAGTACTGGCGAATAAGGATATTGGAGGGAAACAAGTCCCGGTGGGGATGTTAGCGCCAAGCCTTCAGGATGAAGTGAAAGCGTTGCGTGAGTCTAATCCGCATTACCGTCAGTTGGACAATTCCGTACTTTATGCTATTCTTGCCTCGCGCAGGGCTTTGATGTCAAGTGGCTGGAAACAAGGCGATTTTGGTGTTAATATCGGCTCGTCAAGGGGTGCAACGGAACTTTTCGAGAAATACCATTCCGATTTTATAGCTTCAGGGTCAACAGGTTCCCATGCTTCGCCGGCAACCACACTGGGTAATATTGCCTCCTGGGTGGCGCAGGACCTGAGGGCAACCGGACCCGAGATCTCCCATTCCATTACCTGCTCTACGGCGCTGCATGCCGTGCTCAACGGTATCGCATGGTTGCGTAGCGGACTGGCCGACAGGTTTCTGGCAGGAGGGAGCGAAGCGCCACTAACGCCTTTTACCATCGCCCAGATGCAGGCCATGAAAATCTACTCCCAGCAAGATGGCGAATATCCCTGTAAAGCCTTAGACCTCAATAAGTCGTCCAATACTATGGTGTTGGGAGAAGGCGCGGCTATGGCTTGCCTTGTATCGGGTAAAAATCCGGATGCACTGGCTGTTATAGAAGGTTTCGGGTATGCTACCGAGGTATTGCATAGCAGTGTTTCGCTTTCCGCGGATGCGGAATGCCTTCAAAAGTCGATGCTTATGGCTCTGAAAGATGTTGATTTACAGGATATTGATGCAGTGGTCATGCATGCTCCCGGTACAGTTAAGGGCGACCTTTCGGAGTATCGTGCTGTACAGCAGATATTTGGAAACAAGCTGCCGCTGCTTACCACCAATAAATGGCAGACAGGGCATACGTTTGGCACTTCCGGGCTTTTAAGCCTTGAGATGGCAGTACTTATGGTCCAACACAATCGGTTTATAGGAGTGCCGTTCTACCCTCAGTCAGCCGAAGGCAAGTCTGTAGAGAAAGTTCTTGTTAATGCGGTAGGCTTTGGCGGGAATGCGGTGAGCATTTTGGTGTCGAAACCATAGGGTTTAACCTTTCCCACCCGAAATTCATTTTAAAACCACGAGAAAATTTCCCGGGCAAATAAATAATTTTATAGCTACATTCACCTCAGAAATTGAAGTGCGACAGTATGGCTTTTTTTAAATCATTGCGATTATTTTTACAGGGAAAGTTAAAAATGCAAAAGCGTCTCGACAGGCTTATCCTGCGGAATAAAGAATTACACCCCATTGTGTTTGTATCATTCCCAACAGATGAGGAGTTAGATGCGTATATAGATGGCATCCGGGAGCTTAGTGAAGAATATTTCGATAACAGGGAAGAAATAGCCGGGCTGCAATGGAAACTGATGACATCGGGCCAGAAAGCGCAACAAAACTCGCAGCAACATCTTTTAAAGCGTAAGCGTGAAGGTACTTTTATAGCAGGGGACAGGTACAGGCCATCTTCGCAAAAGATAAGGTTCTACACGCACCCTGTTGCAGGAAAGGAGTTGGAGGCGACAAGCAGGCACTACATTCTGCTGATGTATTACCTTTCGGAAAGGAATGATATTCCTGCCTTAGCAAATACCATTGCCGAACTGGAAACCGTACACAACGGGGCAAAAACCTTTGAAGAAGTTTTTACGGATGTTTACGGGATTATCACAATAAACTGGAATGCGGGCGAATTTGAGTGCGATAAAGACAAGGCGTATTTTATAAGCAATAATCCTGATAGCGAACCAAGCCTGGAAATGTCTTTGGAGGAACTTATCGGGCTTATGAAGGAATGGAAGGTTTTTTTGAGCTGACGCCTTATCACCGGCGCTGGCCAACTATAAAAAAGGCCGTCTTTCCAGACAGCCTTGTATTATATACTCGATTTGAATTGCTCCAGGAAGCGAACGTCGTTCTCGTAGAACATCCTGATGTCGCTGATCTGGTACAGCAGCATCGCGATACGCTCTATACCCATACCGAAAGCAAAACCGTTGTATTTGGTGGCATCAATGCCGCAGTTCTTCAATACGTTTGGGTCTACCATACCACAGCCCATAATTTCCAGCCAGCCGGTACCCTTGGTAATGCGGTAATCGATCTCGGTCTTCAGTCCCCAGTAGATATCCACCTCGGCACTTGGCTCAGTGAAAGGAAAGTACGACGGGCGAAGGCGGATCTTGCTCTTGCCGAACATCTCTTTGGTAAAGTATAAAAGCGTCTGCTTCAGGTCGGCAAACGATACGTCTTTGTCAATATAAAGTCCCTCCACCTGGTGGAAGATACAGTGTGAACGCGACGATATCGCCTCGTTGCGGAAAACCCTTCCCGGTGATATGGTACGGATAGGCGGCTTGTTGTTCTCCATATACCTTACCTGTACCGATGAGGTATGCGTACGCAACAGCACGTCGGGGTTGGTCTGGATAAAGAAAGTATCCTGCATATCCCTTGCCGGATGGTATTCCGGAAGGTTCAGCGCGGTAAAGTTGTGCCAGTCATCTTCAATCTCCGGCCCTTCAGAGACATTGAAGCCAATGTTGGAGAAGATGTCGATGATCTGATTCTTCACGATTGATATCGGGTGGCGCGACCCTGCAAGAAAAGGCTCCCCGGGACGCGTAAGGTCGCCGTACAGGCCTTTTGATTCTTCCCTGCTCTCCAATTCTTCCTGGATGATGGCTACCTTGCCCTGAGCGGCATTCTTAAGGTTATTGATCACCTGGCCGAATTCTTTCTTCATGTCGTTCGGCACGTTCTTAAACTCCGCCAGAAAATCATTCAGTATCCCTTTCTTTCCAAGGAATTTTATCCTGAATACTTCCAGTTCTTCTTTTGTGTGTGCCTTAAACGCTTCTGCCTCGGCTATATAGCCTTTTATTTTGTCAATCATTGGTGTACAATAGTAAAGTGCGCAAATTTAGTGATTTTAAACAGCAATCCCTCAACTATGCCGGCATAATTTCCTGTTAAGATATCAGCCCTTTTTCGAGGAAATAATCTACAATCGCCCCTTTCATCAATACGCTCTGTTCTCCGGCTTTAAGGGGCGGAAGTTCTTCTTTTATGGTAAAGTGCGGCCATCCGTCTTCGTCAAAAAAGGCGAATTCGTAGTAGCCGTAAGGCTCCAGAAGGCGGCAGATGGCAATGTGCATCAGGTTTACCTTTTCGTCTTTTTTGAATTTTTTGCTGAACTGGCCCAGTTCCTGCACGCCGATCAGGTAAATGATGGCATCCAGGTCTAAGGTGTCTCCGTCGGCAAAGCGGTCGGATAGTATGGTTACGAGCTGGTCCCAGCGTTGTTTCAGTTGTTCGTCTCTAGACATTTTCATCGATTAAGCCACAAAGATAGTGACTTGAAAATTAATGGACCTATTTGGGCGTGCCGCTCCACTGCGTTACGCGTCGGGCTATCCGCTTTACTTCGCTCCTTCGTCGCTCGTGTCCGCTGCTATCCCTCACGCGGATGCCGGTTTTCATGGTGTTTTTACCAACACGGTATAGCAGACGGCTATCAAAACAATTCTGTTATGGGCTTTAGTGATATAATGCTACCTTTGCGGTATGACAGGAATCGATATCATATTGGGAGGCTTGCTGGCTTTCGGGCTGGTAAAAGGCTTTTGGAAAGGGCTTTTTGCCGAGGCGGCATCGCTCGTGGCCTTACTTGCAGGATTATTCATCGCGGTGAAGTTTTCGCAGCTTACCGCCAATATCCTCGAAGGCAACCTGTCCGATGATCCCGCAACGGCAGGCGTTATCGCTTTTGCCATTACTTTCCTTGCCGTGGTAATAGCCATTATACTGTTGGGGAAGGTTTTTACCAAGCTGGCCGACCTTTCGGGGCTTGGCATCTTCAACCGCATTTTAGGGGGTGTATTCGGTTTTTTAAGAATGGCGTTGATGCTCAGCGTACTGCTCAATTTCTTTCTGAAACTGAACCATAACAATACCATTGTAGAAAAGAAAACCCTCGATGGGTCGACGTTCTTTTATCCATTATTAGACGTATCCGCCTATATTTTTCCTGTTTTCGAAGACTGGTTCCAATCCGAAAAGGAAGAGCAGATTACGGAGGAAACTACAACTCCTTAATAGCCGACGCGTCGATCCATCCTACGCTTTCATCGGGTAGCCGCACCTGTTTCCACGTGCCTTTAGTTTGCGTTACGTAAACTTTTACCCCTTCATGAAGGATGAATGTTTCCGGCGACGCGGCTGTGGGTTCTGCCTTTACCTGTGCCATAGCGCTGAATACAATAGCGGGTTGCTCGCTTTCCACCACAGATTTCACGAAAAATGCCGATACCAGCCCGGTAATAAACACAATTACCGAAAGCGACATCCCCACAAACATCAGGCGTTTTATCCTTGCCGACCCTGAGAAATAATAACCAGCGAAAAAACCCACAGCTATAAAAGCGGCCAATACTGCCGTCCATGCCCAGGTATCGTAGTGGTAATTGCCCGCAATACTGTCCATCATCCCCGCAAAGCCTACTTTGGCTACAGGCTCTATATTGTCGGTTACCAAGTCATTCGCATAGCCGAGGTTCACTTCGATATCTTTATTCCCGGGATCGAGCAGCAATGCTTTTTCGTAGTTGTAAATCGCCGGGGCGGTTTTCCCGAGCTTGTAGTAGGTATTCCCGAGGTTAAAATACACCTCAGCCGATTCTTCATTCCCTTTCAGGATGCTTTCGTAGCTTGCGGCGGCTTCCTCATAGCGCCCCTGTTTAAATTGCGCGTTGCCTTTATCAAAAGCATTCTGGGCAAAGAAGGCCTGCGTTGCAAATAAGAATATGTAGAGTATGTTTTTCATTTTATATATCTCACGACATGCAAGGTTTTTTGAAACCTTGTAGGTTTTTATAAAAGTTTAATAGATCCTGCCTACAAGGTTTCAAAAACCTTGCAGGATATATGTCACACCTGTTTTTCCAAAGCGGTAACCACTTCAATAGCATTATCATAGTCCTGCTGCATGGCCGCACCCGACGAGGGCGCGTAGCGTGCAAACTCGCAGTTGTCCATTATTTTCATAAAGGCATCTACCGTATCGCGTTTGGCATTGCGCGACAGCAACAGTTCCCTTACGTTATTTCGTGTCATCTCCGACGATTCGATGCCCAGCTTCGCCTTCAGGAAGTTATGGAGTGCTTTCTCAAGATGCATGTAGAACGGTTCTTTATCACCCAGGTGCTTTTTCGCTTCTGCCAGGTATTTTTTCGCCAGCTTGTTGGTCTCTTTAGCCTTATTGCCTTTCACATCGCCTGCAATGGCTTCTTTTTTCTTTTTGGTAAAGATGATCACCGGCACCAGTACAAACGGTAACAGGAGCAGGATATAGAACAATGCCGAGCCCAGGAACCCATTGCTTCCCGTAGCATGCAGCGTGGTCTTCTCCGCGATAAAGCGGAACGGTTCGGCAGGTCCTGCAGTTCGTCCGCCTGATGACGGGCCTGCAACGGTTTCATCCCCACCGGCCGATGCCACCGGTACATTCAGTACATCCACCTGTATATCGTCAAAGCTCATCGTCCTGTAGCTTCGCAGTTTCGGGTCGAACCACGAGAACGACAATCCTTTTATCGTATGCGTGCCTTTAGCCTTGGGCACCAGTGTATAACTATCCGACAGGCTGCCTTCCATTCCCGAAAGGGGAACCGCAACATTTTCCTGATGCTCCGGCCCAAACACTTCAAACGCGCCCGGTATCTTTGCTTTCGGAAGCTTAAACAGTTTCAGGTTGCCCTTTCCGGTAACGCTCACATCCAGTTTTAGCGACTCACCATTGGCCAGCGTAGTCTTAGATGAATTGGCGGCAAAGCTAAAGCTGCCCACCGCACCGCTAAAGTTGGCCGGCCTTCCCTGCTCCGGTAACGGCTTCACGTTTATTGCCGTAGTACTGGTCGATATGATCTTCCTTTCCAGGTTAAACGCATCATTGCCAAAGATATCTACCCTGCCGGTCGGCACTTCCACCACCAGGCTTACCGACATTGGGTCGAGTTCTATCCTTCCGGTCTTCTGCGGGTATAGTACACCCTTGCGGATCACCACATAGTTGTATATTTCACCCTTATACATCCCTTTTTCCACCCTTTGGCTGTTCTTTGGGATGTCTTCTACCTGGCTCCAGAAATCGGTATACTGCGGGTTGTCCGACTTGTCCCAACTCCTTACACCGGTATCAGGATGCACATAGATTTTATAGGTTACGCTAACCGCCTCATTTACGTACGGGTTGGGGTTGCTCACCTCGGCTACAAAATGCACGTTAGTCAGAGCCCTTTTCAGCTGGCCTGCACTTGGATTGTTTGGCACTCCTGCTGAATTGCCGTTCTGCACCGCGCCGGTTACCGTTATTTTAAAAGGAATCGTTTTGTAGGTTTTCTTGTTAATTTCAATGGCAGCCTGGCCTATGGTAAAAGTACCCCTTGTGGTCGGTTCGAGATAGTAGGTCAGTACTTTAGAATACGTTTTCTTTTTATTGATCCATATATTGTTAATAGACTGCGACGGACCCGAAACCCGAAACCCCTTAAATGAAGGAGGATCAAAGTTATCCCCGTCTTCATTCATCATGAATTCCACTTTTATGGTCTCATTAATGCCCATGGTCGTTTTTTCGGGCACGGCCTTAAACTCCACCTGGGCATACACCCCGTGAAGGCAAAACAAAAGCAATACTACTAAATATCTTTTCATTTGTTTAAAATCAACTCAATTCGTTTACCGGATGTACAATCAATCCGGAACAACTTATATTCATATCAGTCCTTGCGCGGAGGAACTACAAAGCTATCTTTTCTGCATCAAAACTGAGAAATTGCAGGAGAAAGATTGCTACGCTACGCTGCATTTCACTGCGCTCGCAATAAAAAGGGTTTACCAATCCTTCTCGTTTCGTTTCGGCTGGGTCTTTACCCGTACGCCGTTTACTTTTTCCTGTACCTTGCGTTCTTCGTTGTTCATCGCGTCGAGAATGCTCTCCATACGCTGCTTGTTCGGGTCTTCATCGGCAGGTTTCGGGTCGCCCTGGTTGTCGGCGCCGCCTTTGCTCTGCTGGGCTCCTGCTCCTCCGCCGCCTTTGTCAGGGGTATCTTTGCTTCCGCCACCATCGGCTTTTTCACCGCTGTCACCGCGGTTCTTAGCGGCATTGCTCTTATTGTCTTCCTTGTCCTTTTGCGGCGGGTCTTTCCTGTCTTCCGGTTTCGGCTGTGGCGGCGGGTTATCCTTCAGCATCTTTTTGGCAAGGGCATAATTATAGCGCGTTTCCTCATCATTCGGGTTGTTGCGCAACGCGTTCTTGTATGCCTCTACCGCATATTCATAGTTTTTGCCGCGCATATAGGCGTTACCCATATTGTGGAAGGCCTTGTGCTTTTGCTCTTTGCTACGGGCGTTTTTTATGGCTTTGGCATAAATAGCAATAGCTTCCCCGTTATATTTCTGGTTATATACCGCATTGCCCAGATTGTACGTAGCATCTGCTTTGGCGGGCGATTTCGACTGCGATATCCTGTAGTCGGCCTCGGCATCGCGATATTCTTTTTTACCGTACGCTTCGTTACCCTGTGCCATATCGTTGTCGGGCTTTTGCGCAAAGGCAAAAACCGAAATAAAACACGCAAGGTATGTCAGTAGTCCTTTCATTGTCCTTTTTCATTAAAGAGATCCAGCTTCTTTATCCACGCGGTCTTGCGTTCCAGCAGGAAAATATCGGCGAGGAACAGCAGCAATGCCGCCCCGAGGAACCACTGGTACTGCGAATCGTAATCCGACACCAGCCGCGACTGGAAGCCTTTCTTGTTGAGGTCGGCTGCCGCTTTTTGTACAAAATCGGCCACCGCGGTACTGTTGTTTCCGTCTATATATCCGGCGCCCGTTACTTTTGATAACGATCGCAGCTCGTTGGCAAACAATCGTGTTACCACGATCTCGCCCTCACTGTCGCGTTTAAAGCTTTGGGTTACGCCATTCTTCTTCAGGGGTATCGGGCCGCCTTTTGGCGTACCGATACCTACGGTTACGATCCTGATGCCTTTTTTAGCCGCGTCTTCGGCAGCGGCATGGCTGTCCTGCCCGTGGTCTTCACCATCGGAAAGCAGCACGATAAGCTTGCCGGCACGCGGGTCGTCAAAATAGGAGGCCGACATCTGTATCGCCTCATTTATGGCAGTACCCTGCGAGGATACCATATCAGTGTCCATATTCTCCAGCAACATCTTTGCCACACTGTAATCGGTCGTTATCGGCAACACCGGGTACGCGCTTCCTGCGTAGGCCACAATGCCTATCCTGTCGGCTTTGAGCCTGTCCATCACCTGCGAAACTACCTGCTTGGCTTTTTCGAGCCTGTTGGGCGCTACGTCTTCGGCCAGCATACTTTTAGAAACGTCTATCGCAAATACAATATCGGCGCCTTGTGCCTTTACAGTCTCCTTACGGTTGCCACCGCGCGGGTCTACCAATGCCAGTATAAGCCCGGCAAGGCCCAGCAGCACTATGGTAAATTTGAGCCCGGCCTTAAATGCCGACCTTTCCGGGGCCAGGCGCGCTACCATTTCCGGGTTGCCAAAGGCCGCACGCTTTTTGCGCTTCCAATACAGGTCGTACGCGTAGAGTCCCGCCAGTAGGGGGATTACGGCCATCAAGTACAGGTATTTTGGTTCGTCGAGTAAAAACATATTATATAATGCTTCGGTAGAACGTCCTTCGCGCTACTGCCTCAAGCAACAGCAGTCCGAAGGCCGCCCATACAAAAATGCGGAATTTCTCCTTGTAATTAAAATATTTCGTTTCCGGCAGTTCGCTGGTCTCCAGTTTGTCGATCTCTTTGTAAATCTCCTGTAGCCTGCTGTTGGTTGTAGCCCTAAAGTATTTTCCGCCGGTCTTTTTTGCAATGGTCTTCAGCAGGTCTTCATCAATGCGCACTTCCTGCATATCATACAAAATGCTGCCATCGGGCATGCGCATCATAGGATATTCTGCAATACCATTGGTGCCAATGCCTATAGTATACACTTTTATCTTGTATTCTTTCGCAATGTCGGCTGCTGTGGCGGGGTCTATTACGCCGCCGTTGTTCACCCCGTCTGTAAGCAGGATAATGATCCGGCTCTTTGCCTTGCTTTCCTTCAGCCTGTTTACGGCAGTTGCCAGGCCGGTACCTATGGCAGTACCGTCTTCGATCATCAGGGTTTCGAACGATGTGGAATTTATGGCCTGTTTTACGAGCGGCTTATCGCTGGTAACGGGTATTTTGGTATAGCTCTCGCCGGCATACAGTACCAACCCGATGCGGTCGTTTACACGGGCATCCACAAAGTCGGCGGCTACTTTCTTCAGGGCTTCAAAACGGTTGGGCTTCAGGTCGCGTGCCAGCATACTGGTCGAAACGTCCATGGCCATAACGATATCGATCCCTTCGATCGACCCAACGCGGTTGGTTACATCCGGCGTACGGGGCCTTGCCAGTGCCACGATCATACAGGCCAGTGCCAAAAGGCGCATGCCAAACAGTACCGGCTTGAGTTTTGATTTCCACGATGAGGCAGTACGAAAGCCATCCACAGCACTTATGCGCAGCGTGGCCCATTGTTCTTTCTTTTTAAGCCAATACCAGCCCACCGCCAGCGGAAGCAGCAGCAACAGCCAAAAGAAGCCCGGATGTAAGAAGGTTATTTCTTTCATTTTTCTTTCTTCTGGTTAAACGTTACCGACTTCTTAATGCGTTCCACGATCTTATCGGCATACTTGTCGCCGTCTTCGTGCAGTATTGCAACCTGTTGTAAACCCTGTCCCTGGGCAAAATACAGTATTTCGTAATAGGATTTCTTCCGTTCCTTGGTTATCGGGTCGGGCAGCATCATGGTACCGTATGCCCGTATGCCTTCTACGCCGTCTTCGGTGCGGAACTCGTCCTGTTTCACCAATATAGTGCTGGCGCCCTGCGCTTCCCAGGCTTTCGCGGTAGCGTCAAAAGCGGCCGCCGGGTCTATCTGCGCCTGCTGTTTATAGGTTGTAGTAACCAACGCGATGTGGAAATTATCGAAAAGCGATCCGTATTCGAAAATCTGCATCTGGTTGATATTCTGCATTTGTTCCTTCGTGAATTTGCCGTTGAGCTCCACCCTCTTCAGCACTTTCGGCGTTTCAATAGTGATCGGGGGGATGCCGTATTCACTCTTCACCCATTCGGCATCCAGTAGTTCCTTGGTAGGATGCCCGATAAGATTGTCCTTCAGGTAATCCACCCCCCTGGTAAAGCTGATGTATACGCCTGTGCCCAGTATAAGCACAGCAATTCCTGCCGTGATAAGTACCCTGCGTTGTTTCTTTTTCTTTAGTTGTTGCTGTTCAAGCAGTAGCGCTGCCTGTTCTTCGGTAATCTCCGGTTCTTCTTTTTCTTCCGGAAGGGCGGCCTCTACCGACCTGATGATCTCTTCTATCCTGTCGCGATCCCTAAGTATCTCTGTCTCCGGCGGACGCGAAAGCGCGAATTTTGCCATGTCGGCGTTGCGCAATACCGCTTCAAAATTTTCGAACACCTCGCCACCCATACGCATTTCTTTTTGGCGTACGGCATCGCGCATTATGTTTACCAGCTGGCCCGATGTGCTTTCCATAGCCGGTATGCGGAGCGTTTCTTCCAGGTAGGCACGGGCAATGTCTGCCAGTTCGCTATAATATTCTTTTACCTCCCCTTTGCGGATAAGATCCTTATTCTTTAATGTGGCAAAGCCCCGTTCCGCCCTTTCCAGTGGTGTGAGGTTTTCTTCCGGTACTATGGGCGCTTTCGACTTCCGGTTTTTTGCGTATTTGTAAATATAATAGCCCACAACCGCCCAGAATGCGATACCCAACAAAATGAACAGCCACAGCCAGCTACGGGAACTTGCCTCTGCCACAGGCTTTATGTCATACATTTTCTGTTTCAGGGTGTCTACCTTTACATCGGTCACTTCAATGGTAAGCTCCTCCGTCTGTATGGTCTTGTTCTTTACAATGACCGGAAGTTTCGGGATGATGTATTTACCCGGGTCAAACTGTGTAAGGCCGTACTTCTTCACCAGTTCGTACATGGTGCCTTTTTCGATGGTGTCTATAGGGACAGACTCCAGTACCTCCAGCTGCCCGAAGGATTTACCTTCCGGAAAGCTGATCTTCGAGCCCTTTTCAGCTGTCGCCTTCAGGGTAAGGTGAAACTGCGAACCGATCTTTATCTTAGTGGAATCGATACTGGCCTGCACCGGCTTGTCCTGCGCCCAAAGCGTAGTGCCTGCCCAAAGCAGCATCAGTATCGTATAGTGTATTCTGGTCATTACTCTCATTTCTGTCTTAGCCGCGTGACTTAAAATAGCCTAAAAGGCGCGTCACATACGATTCGCCAACCTGGGCGCTTACCGTACCCGCGCCGCACCGGCTGAAGGTTTCTTTAAAATAGGTTACCCTTTCATGGTACTGTTTTTCGTAATTCATGCGTACCGTTTTCGATCCGGTATCAACCGTAAGCACTTCGCCTGTTTCGGCATCGGCCATTTCCACCACGCCTATGTCGGGCATCTTTTCCTCGCGGATATCGTATACGCGCACTCCTGTAATATCGTGCTTTTTGCCGGCGATTTTCAGGGTGTGCTCATAACCTGTAGCCATAAAGTCGGATATCAGGAATACGATTGCCTTTTTCTTTTGCACCCCGGTAAGGAATTTCAGCGCCTGCGAAAGATCCGTGCGGTTGCTTTTAGGTGTAAATTCGATCAGTTCCCGTATGATGCGGAGCACGTGCGATTTTCCTTTCTTGGGCGGAATATAAAGCTCTATCCGGTCCGAAAAGAGGATCAGTCCGATCTTGTCGTTGTTTTGCGTAGCCGAAAACGCCATCGTTGCCGCGATCTCCGTTACGATCTCTTTCTTGAACTGGTCTTGCGAACCGAAGTTGCCCGAACCGCTCACGTCTACCATCAGCATCATGGTAAGCTCGCGCTCTTCCTCGAATACCTTTACATAAGGTTCGTTGTAACGCGCGGTCACGTTCCAGTCGATCACACGCACGTCGTCGCCAAACTGGTACTGCCGCACCTCGCTGAAGGTCATACCCCGCCCTTTGAACGACGTGTGGTATTCCCCCGAGAAGATGTGGTCGCTCAGCCTGCGCGTCTTGATCTCTATTTTCCGGACTTTTTTAAATATCTCTTTTGTATCCATATTAAGTCATAAAGTCTAAAGTTTATAAAGTCATAAAGTTTGGGCCGCGGCTTTAGACTTTATGACATTCGACCTTATGACGGTCTACGGCACCTCTACCTCGTTCACTATTTTGTTGATGATGTCTACCGAGGTGATGTTCTCGGCTTCAGCTTCGTAGGTGATGCCGATCCTGTGGCGCAGTACATCGTGTACAACGGCGCGCACGTCTTCCGGAATCACGAAGCCACGGCGCTTGATGAACGCGTAGCACTTGGCCGCGATAGCCAGGTTGATACTTCCCCTTGGGGAAGAACCGAAACTGATCCACGGCTTTATTTTTTCAAGCTTGTATTTTTCGGGGTAGCGGGTAGCGAACACAATGTCGAGGATGTATTTCTCGATCTTCTCGTCCATATACACTTCACGTACGGTTTGCTGCGCCCGGAGGATCTGCTCTACAGAAACCACCTGGTTCACTTTTTCGAAGGCACCTTTCAGGTTCTGGCGAATCACAAGGCGCTCCTCGTCCATTTTCGGGTAATCGATAACGGCCTTGAGCATAAAACGGTCTACCTGCGCTTCCGGTAGCGGATAGGTTCCTTCCTGTTCTACAGGGTTTTGCGTTGCCATTACAAGGAATGGCTGCTGTAGTTTGAAGGTCTCTTCGCCAATGGTTACCTGTTTTTCCTGCATTGCTTCGAGCAGGGCACTCTGCACTTTGGCAGGGGCACGGTTGATCTCATCCGCGAGTACGAAGTTGGCGAATATAGGCCCTTTCTTTATCGAGAATTCGTTTTGCTTGATGTTGTAGATGAGCGTTCCCACCACGTCGGCAGGAAGCAGGTCGGGCGTAAACTGGATACGGCTGAAGCTGCCGTGTACCGCCTGCGAGAGCGTATTGATGGCAAGCGTTTTGGCAAGCCCCGGTACGCCTTCGAGCAGTATGTGGCCCTGTCCCAGCAGCCCTATCAGGAGCCTTTCCACCATATATTTCTGGCCTACGATAACCTTATTCATCTCCATGGCGAGAAGGTCTACGAAGGCACTTTCACGTTCTATTTTTTCGTTGATCGCCCTGATATCAAGGGTCGATGTATTTTCTTCCATATCCTAAAAATTTTGGAGTGACAAGTTAGCGATGTAAAGCTAACGAAACAAATAGACTTTTAATATAATTTGGGCTTGTTAACGACTTGTTAAACCTTAATGTGCCAAAGGCCTTTCCCAATCCTATTTTACCTATTTTTATGGCACTTAAAAAAACATTCTATCCTGATGAGCATAAAACTGTCCCCGATTATCGCGGGAACGATGAACTGGGGCGTGTGGCGGGCCAACTTTACCACCCCTCAGATGATACAGCTGATGCATGAGTGCCTTAGCTACGGCATCACTACTTTTGACCATGCCGATATCTACGGCGGGTATACTACCGAGGCCGAATTTGGCAGGGCCTTCGCCGAAAGCGGTATCGACAGGGACATGATCCAGCTGATATCAAAATGCGGCATACAGCATACGCTGGGCGACCGCGGCAACAAAGTGAAACATTACGATTATTCGAAGGAATACATCATCAGGAGCGCGGAAAACTCGCTGAAGTTTTTGCAAACCGATTACCTCGATATTCTTTTACTGCACCGCCCAAGCCCGCTCATGCATCCGGATGAGATTGCAGAAGCGGTGGAAAAACTAAAAAGCGAAGGTAAGATAAAAGCTTTTGGGGTATCAAACTTCACCCCGGTACAAACCGACCTCATCCGTTCGCGTACCGAAGTGTTCTGCAACCAGATCGAGTTCTCAGCCACGCACATCACACCCATGCTCGACGGGAGTATTGACCACATGCACCTCAACAATATAAAGCCTTTGGCATGGAGCCCTATAGGCTCGGTATTTAAATCGGACAGTGAGCAGGCCACGCGGCTGAAAATGCTGCTATTGGAACTGGTAGAAAAATATGAGGTTACAGCCGACGTAATACTGCTTTCGTGGATACTGCGCCATCCGGCGGGGATTATCCCGGTTACAGGGTCGTGCAGCACCGACAGGCTTAAGAACCAGATGAAGGCCGCGCAACTGCAGCTGGAACTGGAAGACTGGTTCGCGATATGGACCGAAAGCGTGGGGGAGAAGGTACCTTAGTTTTTGTCCGGGGTCTGAAGTCTGAAGTCGGAGGTCCGAAGGAGTGACGTACAGGCATCGGACTTCCGACCCCGGACCTCCGACATTAATAATAATCTGAAATAACTAAATGAAAACAGCATTAATAACAGGGGCAACAAGCGGTATCGGCAGGGCAACGGCAAGGCTTTTTGCCAAGAACCATTTCAGGATCATCCTTTGCGGGCGCAGGGAAGACCGCCTGGCAGAATTGCAGGATGAGTTTTCTGCGCTGACGAAAGTGCATACGCTGAACTTTGATGTACGCGACAGGAAGGATGTGGAAGCAGCCATTGCGGCTATTCCGGAAGAATTCAGGAATATCGACATCCTTGTGAACAATGCAGGCAATGCGCACGGCCTCGACCCGATCGAGAATGGCGATGTGGACGACTGGGATGCCATGATCGACATCAATATAAAAGGCCTGCTGTATGTTTCGAAAGCAGTGATACCGGGCATGGTAGAGCGCAGGCACGGGCACATTATCAACATCGGCTCCATTGCCGGTAAGGAAGTATATCCTAACGGCAACGTATACAGCGCCACCAAGCACGCCGTAGATGCAATCAACCAGGGGATGCGCATGGACCTGAACCAGTACGGTATCCGCGTGGGCGCGATAAATCCGGGAATGGTGAATACCGAGTTCTCTGAGGTGCGCTTTAAAGGCGACACCAGCAGGGCTGAGAATGTATATAAAGGATTTGAGCCACTAAAGCCCGAAGATATTGCGGATATTATCTTGTTTGTGGTAACGAGGCCATATCACGTAAATATCGCGGACTTGCTCGTACTTCCTACAGCTCAAGCTTCTGCCACGATGGTTAACCGTGCTGTCAAACAATCTGAAATCTGAAATAGCATGATAAACAAGCGTTTACTTATAAAAAATCTACTGGCTCACAACGATGAGAGCAGCTTTTATGATAAGAAGCGCCAACTTAACCTGCATACCAAAGAAGGCAAGGGAAAATTCGTGAAGCATATCTGCGCGCTCTCCAACTCCAACCCTTCGAACAATTCGTATATAGTGGTAGGTGTGGAAGATTATGATAATGAAATTACGGGTACGGATTTTTACGACGACAGCCGCATACAGAACCTCGTGAACGCTTATCTGGAAAACCCGCCAACGATACAGTATGAGAACGTACCCTTTCCAAGTCTTGTAAAGGATAAAGTGGTGGGGCTGGTAACAATAAAGCCAAAGCAAAACCCCAATCCCTGCTATTTTAAAAAGAATATATATACCATTCCGGCAGGGGCTGTTTTTGTACGCCGCGGGAGCAATTCCATGCCGGCAGAAACAGAGGAAGTTTATAGCGAAAGTCCTGAAAATGCAGTAACCGTAGCACAAATTGAGAACGGGTCGCGCAACAGTATAGAGCATACCTTGGAGGGCGTAATGGATTTTATTACCAACCGACATAAGGACATGACGGCCAAGTACAAGGTGTTCCAGGAGCTGTTTATCGTCTGTTGGGCCGGGCATAAAAAGGTGGTGAAAGGTAAGACCTACTTTTCGAGGGTAGATATAGAGCTTATTAACGAACAGGTGAAATTGTTCTACTCCGCGCTCGATGAGGTGAGCATCGAGTACAATGAGGATATGTTTTCTATAACCGAATATGTGGCGCTCGGCCTTAACGACAAAACGAGCTATTATCCGCTGGAGGAGGTGAGCATCCGTTTCCGGGAAAATGGCTTCTACAGTATTGATACGACCTTATTGTTTGAGCCGCCGCAATACAACCGCAAGATGATGTTCCACATTTACAATTCGAACCTCGCGCTTCTGGCCAAGCTGGAAAAGGGCGTGCCGTTATCGGCCGGTGAGCAGAAGGACATCCGCTACCTGCCCTCAACCCTGATGATATGCCACCTGAACGGGTTTGCCGAGGCCAAGCGCAAACTGGGTGAAGCCAAGCCGTTGCTAAAAGCCTACCCGGATGCGGAAGTGTATGTATCGTTTAAAGAAGCGATGCGGGTATTGAGGAAGATGAAGTACTCCTAAATTACTTTTAATGTCTTTAGCCAACCCCGGCACGGTTTTCAAATAGCGCAATGCTGATTCCTGATGCTTCCCATATACCCCTTTATAGGTATTTTTTGTAATGTGGATTAGCTATTACTTTGACCCTTACTTTTTCTGTATATTTTATCCTGTTACCTAATGCGGTTTCTTGTAAATACAAAGGGAAGAAGTGATAGTAAACAATTCAAAACCCAAATTATGAAAAGACTAAAAGTGCTTATTTCACTATTTTTCTCCGCGTTATTGCTTTCATGCAGCAACGACAAAGCAAATGAAGAGACTGACCCACAGGAAACCGATACTGATCTTGTTAAGAAAATCATTTTTACCTATGAGTCGCCAAATTATCAAAGAACAAACACCTATACACTCTCTTATGACGGAAACAAATTGAGTAGTGTAAAGCAAGCTATACAAGAAGCCGGTTCTTCCAGTGACTATACACTTGACTTCAATTATACAGGAGATTTTATAACTTCAATAGATAACTGGCATGGAGAGGTTTTATCGAGCCACTATACTTACTCAGGCGACAGGCTCATGTCAACGTATTTTTCTAATACGGCTACCGAGCTCTATTCATATCAAACCGTAAACAATCAGACAAGGGTTGATATGGTTCAAACATCTGCAGCAAAATGGCATTTCATTCATGAAAATAACAAAGTTGTAAAAGAAGGACGTAGCAGTTATAATACTCCTGAGTATTTTTATGATTGCAGTTATGATAATAAAAAAAACCCGTTCCATAATATAACCGGACTGGATAAGCTGCATCTCAATAATTTTTTCACTTCGCCTTTAGATCGATGGGTGTTATTACGTAAGGGTGAAAACAACCTCACCGGTTTACAGTCATCTGTATTGAACCATGTAACAATTTCATACACCTATAACAATGATGGTTATCCAACCAAGGCAGTAATTGCAAGTCCTGTAGATAATATGATTGCCAATGTAGAATACTTCTATTAAGTTATTTATAAACGTCCCTACTATTGTTATTTTGCATCGTTTTTCGTAAGTTGCAGTATGGGCAGAAACTTAGTTATTGGCGACATACACGGAAGCTATAAAGCCGTAAAACAAATTTTGGAACGTGCAAAGGTCACGGCCAGTGACCGCCTGATATTTTTGGGCGATTATGTGGATGGGTGGGGGCAGTCGCCCGAGGTGATCGATTACCTTATTCAACTGAAATCGGAATACAACTGTATTTATATACGCGGCAACCACGACGACCTGCTGATGCGATGGATGAAATCGGGCGAATATACCGATGAATGGTTTAACCACGGCGGATGCATTACCATGGAACGCTATACTGCATTAAGCCCGGAGAAAAAGCAGCTGCACATACTGTTTTTCGAAAGCCTCACCGATTATTTCCTCGACGACAGCAACCGCCTGTTTGTGCATGCCGGGTTTACCAATCTTAATGGCGTAAAGAACGAATACTTTTCCCGGATGTTCTATTGGGACCGGACGCTGTGGGAAACGGCGCTTTGCCTCGATCCGGCAATAGGGCATGACGATTCCCGTTACCCTAAACGGTTTACGCATTACAAAGAAATATTTATCGGGCATACGCCTGTAACCCGTATCGGGCAGACCGTACCCGTGCAGATGGCCAACATCTGGAATTTGGATACCGGCGCAGCTTTTAAAGGGCCATTGACCATAATGGATGTCGACACCAAGCAATACTGGCAGAGCGATCCGGTTTTTGAATTGTATCCGGAGGAGAAGGGAAGGAATTAATTTGGTAACCCCTCGCCGGCTAATCTGAAACCTTAACCCGAACAGCGCTTAATATTCAACATATGTTAGATTTTGGTTAAATAGAACTTTAAAACCAATTCAGGCGAGCATTATCAGTACATTAGTGAAAACAACTGATAATTTGCCTGAACAATACAAATCGATACGATCCCACACCGAAGCTATCTGCAGTTTTTTGCAGGCAGAGGACTATGTCCCGCAACCGGTACCTTTTGTAAGCCCGCCGAAATGGCATCTTGCCCACAGCACGTGGTTTTTTGAAGAATTTATACTAAAGAAGTACTTTGATGGCTACACTGAGTTTGATCCTGAGTTCAGCTATCTTTTCAACAGCTACTACAACAATGTAGGGAAGCGGATATTACGTGCGCAGCGGGGAAACCTTACGAGGCCTGCTACAGAAAGAGTATACGAGTACCGGCGTTATGTTGACAGGCACATGGAAACCCTGATTGGCAAAATGGGCGGCCATACCGTACTACGTGATCTTACCTCCCTTGGCCTCAACCACGAGCAGCAACATCAGGAACTTCTGCTCACCGATATCAAGTACATCCTCGGCCATAACCCTACCTTTCCTGTCTACGATGAAGCCAATACATGGGAGTCAACGATCGAGGAGCCTGCCGGGTTTAAAGCGGTTCCCGAAGGCTTGTATGCTATTGGGCATAGCGGCGGGGGTTTCAGTTTTGATAATGAGCACGGCAGTCACCAGGTTTTTCTGGAAGGTTTTGAAATTTCAGGAAACCTCGTCACAAATGCGGAGTACATTGAATTTATCGAGGCCGGGGGCTATTCCAACTTCAACCTATGGCTCGATGAGGGGTGGTCCTGGGTGGTTCAAAATGACATACACGCTCCCTTATACTGGCACGAAACGGACGGGGAATGGTATAACTATACGCTACGCGGACTGGAAAAAGTAACGCCCGGTGCCCCGCTTACCCATATCAGCTTTTATGAGGCCGCCGCTTATGCCGAATGGAAAAAGATGCGGCTTCCAACAGAGTTTGAATGGGAAGCAGCGTCTTCGCTATTCCGTTGGGGTAGCCGCTGGGAATGGACACACAGTGCTTACCTGCCGTATCCCCGCTTTCGAAAACCTGAAGGTGCCATAGGCGAATACAATGGCAAGTTTATGATCAACCAGATGGTACTGCGCGGAGCCTCCTGCGCCACACCGCCCGGACATAGCCGCAAAACATATCGAAATTTTTTTCATCCTGATGAGCGCTGGCAGTTTACCGGCATACGTCTGGTAAAACTATAATATTATGAAAACCTCAGCCCTGGCAAATCCTTTTGCCGAAGATGTAATGAGCGGACTTACCGCAAGTTCCAAATCCCTGCCTTCCAAATATTTTTATGACGATAACGGCAGCCGAATTTTTATTCAGATCATGAATATGCCCGAATATTATCCCACAGCCTGCGAGCTTGAGATAGTGTCGCAGCAATCGGGTGCGATAGCAGGGAGGCTTCCGTTTAGGGGACACTTCAACGTAATTGAGTTCGGTCCCGGCGACGGCATTAAGACACGGCACCTGCTAAAGGCGTTGACGGAACAGGGGGCGCCCTTTACGTATATCCCTATAGACATTTCGCAGGAGGCGATCGACGTACTTCAAAAAAACATCACTAATGCCCTTCCCGGGATTGATATGCAGCCTGAAACGGGCGACTATTTTCAGGCACTCGGCGATATAGACAACTCCAGGCCCGCATTATTTCTTTTTCTGGGCGGTAATATAGGAAACTATAAAGATGATGAGGCAATAGCCTTATTACAAAAGTTGTACGGCAGGATGAAACCCGGCGATATGCTGCTGAGCGGCATAGACCTTCAGAAACACCCGCGGGTGATTCAGAAAGCCTATGACGATCCTTATGGCATCACACGGGCATTTAATATGAACCTTCTCATCCGTATAAACCGCGAGCTCGACGCCGATATATGCCTCGACCAGTTCGACTTTTATTGTGATTACAACCCGCAGAGTGGTGAAGTTAACAGCTACCTTGTGAGCCTTAAAAAACAGCATTTCCACAGTGCTTTGCTCAATACCACTTTCCATTTTGAAAAAGATGAGCTGATATGGACAGAGCTTTCCAAAAAATACACGCCCGATGGCATTAGTGCGCTGGCACAATCGGCGGGCTTTACGGTTGTGCACAACTTCATGGATTGCAGGCACTATTTTACCGACAGTTTATGGATAAAGTAAGGGCTGTCTCAAAAGGGGGCATTCTGAACGGAATGAAATGTGGTGAAGAACTCTAATGCCTGACTATAAGAGATTCTTCCTTCATCAGAATGACAAGATGCTTTAATCATTCTTTTGAGGAACCTCTACTAATTGGGAAATAAACACTACTGATTTAAGTATTGATCAAAAATAAGGTACAGGTCTTATGGTTGCGTAATATTGTTTTTTACCAAATGACAAAAAATGTGGCACCAACAGTAACTATCTTTATCGCATGGAACAACTCATCAACAAGCTGTTGCAATACGGCAATCTTAATCAGCAGCAAATTGTATTGATAAAGGAACACGCAAAGGAACTGCATATTAAAAAAGGCGATTATTTTCACGAAGCGGGAAAAATAGCAAAACAGGTAGGCTATCTTACCGATGGTGCCATACGGCTGTGCTATTACGGTAAGAATGGGGAAGACTTTACACGCTACTTTATGGTTGAAGATTCTTTTGTGGTTGATATGGACAGTTTTTACAACGAAATCCCGTCTACAGCCTATACCGAAGCGGTTACCGATTGTACCATGATCGTTTTTGAAAAAGCCGATTATCATTACCTTGCCGGCACCATCATTCCATGGAATGAGATCTTTACCAAAATTGCCACCCAGGGCCTGTCGTTCAAAGCCGCGGCAAGTGCTGTAATGCTTACGCAGGATGCTACTGAGCGTTACCAGGCATTCCTGAAGCGCTATCCGGGCCTGGCCAACCGTATACCCCTGTCGTCACTGGCTTCGTATCTCGGCATTACGCAATCGTCGCTGAGCAGGATAAGGAAGAATATATCCTAGCAATATTTGTCCGGCCCTGTTAGTCAGTTAACCTGATTATTGATATATTTATTGCTTACAAGGTATTGATGGATAGATTTTTGATGAAATTTATTGTGGCAGTAGCCCTGTGTGTAACGGGATGTGCTTCCGAAAAAAAATTCGCCTGCGGTGAAGTCGACCCTGTTGTCACTAAGTACGCTATGCAGGAAGGCCTCAGGTTGCCTGTACTGACCGACAGCAGGAAACGTTTTGTGGAGTCTGCCGACTTTATTTTACAGAGCGCTGAATACAGAAAGAACAGTGAGGCTCCGGGTTTTCCGGATAATACTGCCATCCGCCGCTATAAAACACCAAATAAGAGTAAGTATTATCCTGCTTTCAGGGATTACGAATTTTATTCCGGCTACCTGGCGTCTGTAACTGAGCTGTACTCGGCAGATACGTATTGGTACGACAAAGAGGGTACTAAAGTTTCCTTTAATTATATCAATCAAATCCAGTATTATGAGAATAAGACCATAAAGACGTATGTCACTTTTCTTGTCGGCCAATATTTAAATGATGATTTTGAGGTTGGCACCACTTACTATTTTAGCGATTCCGGAGAACTGCTGTATTCTTTTGATCTCGACCGGCTGTATGTTACAAATTTAAAAGGCCTGTATAAGATACTTTACCAGGGTGAGGGTGACTATGCGTACAAAAACATCCGTTACATTGACCGCCTGTATGACGCGAAAAAGGCCCTCTGGATTATTGAGTACAATAATGATATGACGCTGCTGATAGACGATAAAACCAAAAAGAAATACTACTTCAAGTGGAGGGATATTGAGGATTTAAAGGATAAGGTTGTTGCTATTTACCCTGATTTCAATGTTTCTTACAAGTCAGAGATGGATGAAAAATACGGAATGTTATTCCGCTACCATATTAAAAATCACATACCATAAGTACAGATGTCTAATTTTCTAAGCCGTTGTCTTTTTGTCAAATGGCAAAAATTATTTCCTTCCGCATCCTCAACTTTGTGTTGTAATTAGAAAACAACATAAAATGAAAAAAACAGCATTGATTACCGGAGCCAACAAAAGCATTGGTTTTGAAACAGCAAAGCAATTGCTTGCGGCAGGATATAAAGTATTCATTGGGAGCCGCGATGCCGACAGGGGGCAACAAGCCGTAAACGAACTCAAAAATGCGGGATTTGAAGATGTGGAAGCTGTCACCCTCGAAGTAACCGATAGCGCCTCTATAACCCATGTGGCGGAAGAGCTTGCTGCTAAAGTAACGCGGCTGGATGTCCTTATCAACAATGCAGGGATACCCGGATCGTATCCGCAGGAGGGCAGCAACGTTACACAGGACAACCTGAAGGCGGTTTTCGAAACTAATTTCTTTGCGGTAGTCGCCGTAACCCAGGCATTTTTGCCGCTATTAAGAAAGTCTGATGCACCGCGGATTGTAAATGTCTCCAGCGACCTCGGCTCACTTGGGCTGAATACAGATGCAGGTTCAAGGCATTATGACGTTAAGCCGGCCGCCTACAATTCGTCTAAGGCTGCGCTTAATATGTATACCGTTGTACTGGCGTATGAACTGCGTGATACCAACTTTAAAGTGAATAGCGTAAACCCCGGCTATACCGCAACCGATTTCAATAACCATACCGGCTATAAAACAGTTGACGAGGCCGCCGCTCCTATTGTAAAGTATGCCATGATTGGCGATGAGGGGCCTACCGGGAAATTTTTCAGTGATTATGGGGAAACACCCTGGTAGTACCTTACTATTCAATATTTCCATTTCGAAGGGAGCTTGCGGAGTGAGAAATCTCATAATACCTAAGTCAGGAAAAGATCCTTCCTGCCGTCGCAATGGAATATCGGGATTGATTATATCTTTTCCATTTCGAACGTAGCCTGCGGAGTGAGAAATCTCGTAAGAAGTATAACTTAGAATAAAAGAGATTCCTTCTGCCGTCGGAATGGAATACCGGATGTAAAACCAAAAATAAAAAGTCCCGTCTTAGTTTTTAAGAGGGGACTTTCAATGCGATATCTCTCCACTAACGATATAGAAAGTATGCTGTTCGCCTGATTAAAATAAATTCTTTTTTCTGAATAGCAATACTCCCACAAATGAGAACACAACGGATACAGAAAGGATAATTGCAAAGCCGTATGGGTTTTCCTGCAATGAGTTGGGAACATTCATCCCGTACAAACTGGCGATTAGCGTTGGGATCATCAGGATGATGGAAATAGATGTAAGCCTTTTCATGACTACATTCAGGTTGTTGGATATTACCGACGCGTAGGCATCCATCATTCCGGTTAGTATGTTACTGTAAATGTTGGTAGTATCCTGTGCTTGTTTTATCTCGATCTCAACATCTTCCAGCATATCGGCATCAAAGCTGTCTTTGTACGTCTTCAGGTTTTTAATGCGGTAAAAAAGCAACTCGTTTACTTTTAATGAAGTAATGAAATATTCCAGGCATTTCTCCATCCTGAACAGTGCCTGAAGATCCTCATTGCGTACCGACTTCTCCAGGTTGCTTTCGGCAGCCTTAATACCTTGGTTTATCTGTTTGAGGTATTTCTGGAACCAGATGCTTGATGACAAAAGCAGCCTGAATACCAATGAGAAATTATCCGGCACACTTATATTTTTGCGACAGGAATAGGCCACAAAATCATCTATAAGCTCATTTTCCACAAAACAAAGCGAAATACATACCTCATCATTAAAGATTATTCCCAGCGGAGCAGTCGTGTAAGGCAGCTTTGGGTCGGTATTTTTAAAGGGTATCCTTATAATTATAAGGCACCATCCGTTCTCAAACTCAATACGGGGGCGCTCGTCAATATCTTCAATGTCATTGTAAAAAGCCTCGGGCAGGCCCAGATCGTCAATAAGATATTGCTTTTCAGATGGTGTTGGTTTTACGGCATTTATCCAGCCGGAGGCGGTAAGCTTTTCTGCCGCTACAATTCCTGTAGTGCTGTTTTTGTAGTACGTAATCATAAATGCATTCCGGTTTTTAAACAGGGAATGCACCAGGGCTCTCCCTATCGTAAATTAATTAATTCGCGATGATGATAACAGTCGTCCATTATAGGATATAAAATTTGGCGCAAAGGTAGGGTATAATTGTATTCCGAATTTCGGAATCAGGTTTTATTTTCCGACCCTGCTGCTTATTGGTTAAAGGCATGGCTGCATTTTTTTCGGCAGCAGGAAAATTGTGGAGATGGTATAAAAGCAACAAGGGCTGCCTAATTCAGGCAGCCCTTGTTATATTGATACTTATTGTATTATAAATCGAAACGGATACCTTGTGCCAATGGCAGCTGCGTACCGTAATTAATCGTGTTGGTCTGCCTTCTCATGTAAGCTTTCCATGCGTCAGATCCACTCTCGCGGCCACCGCCTGTTTCTTTTTCACCGCCAAACGCGCCGCCGATCTCAGCACCCGAAGTACCGATGTTCACGTTAGCAATACCACAATCGGAACCGGCCTGTGACAGGAACAGCTCCATCTCGCGCATGTTGTTGGTAAAGATCGATGAAGAAAGTCCTTGCGGCACACCATTCTGCAGTTCGATAGCCTGCTCAATCGTGCTGTACTTCATAATATAAAGTATTGGCGCGAACGTTTCTTCCTGAACGATGTGGAAGTGGTTTTCCGCCTCGATGATGCACGGCTTCACATAGCAGCCGCTTTCGTAGCCTTCGCCTTCCATCACACCGCCTTCTACGATGATCTTTCCGCCTTCCTGCTTCGCTTTTTCTATAGCGTTAAGGTAATCGTTTACCGCGCCTTTGTCAATAAGCGGGCCTACGTGATTATTGCTGTCCAATGGATTGCCTATTTTCAGCTGGCTGTAAGCACTTTTCAATACTTCAACAGTTTTGTCATACATACTTTCGTGGATGATCAGCCTGCGGGTAGATGTACACCTTTGGCCGGCTGTACCTACAGCGCCAAATACCGCGCCTACCAATACCATAGAGATATCAGCATGCTCTGATACGATTATGGCGTTGTTGCCACCCAGTTCAAGGATAGTGTTGCCAAAACGCTCGGCAACGGTTTTAGACACGTGACGGCCAATTCTTGTAGATCCTGTAAAGGATACCAAAGGAATGCGCTTGTCATTGTTTATAAGGTCGCCCGACTCGTTACCCACCACAAGGCAGCTAACGCCTTCCGGCACGTTATTTCTTTCTAATACGGCCCTGATGATGTTTTGGCAGGCAATACCGCAAAGAGGGGTCTTCGAGCTTGGCTTCCAGATACAAACGTCGCCGCATACCCATGCCAGCATAGAGTTCCAGCTCCAAACCGCTACCGGGAAGTTGAATGCCGAGATGATACCTACAACACCAAACGGGTGCCACTGCTCGTACATACGGTGCATTGGCCTTTCGCTATGCATGGTAAGTCCGTACAACTGGCGCGACAAACCTACCGCGAAGTCACAGATGTCGATCATTTCCTGCACCTCGCCAAGGCCTTCCTGAAGGCTCTTGCCCATCTCGTACGATACCAGCTGCCCAAGAGGCTCCTTGAACTTGCGAAGCTCGTCACCCATCTGGCGTACGATCTCGCCACGCTTAGGTGCCGGAACCAGCCTCCATGTTTTAAATGCTTCCTCGGCTTTGGCCATTGCAGCCTGGTAATCATCGGCAGTAGAGGCTTTCACTTTCGCGATAAGCGTACCGTCTACCGGTGAATACGATTCTATGATTTTACCGTTTGCAAAGCTGTTGCTTCCGGTAGATGTACCGTCATTAAGTTCTTTGATACCCAATTTTGCAAGGGCTTCCTGTATGCCGAACTGGTCTGTAAGTGTTGCCATTGTAACTTTTTTGTAGTTTAATGTTATTTTAGGCAAAGATATATCTTTTTTGTGTTTTTGTCCCGATGGCTGTCGGGAATATGCAATTATTATGCAAAAGCAAAGACGCCCTTATTTATTGAAACCTTAAGAGCCATGCTATGCTTAAAAGGTTAAATTTGTAGGTGTCGATAAAACTATCAGTGAGTATGAAAATTTCGGAGAAGACACAAAATATCGTTGCTGAAGTTACCAAAGAGGGTACTAAGCTGGGCGACCTCCGGAAGGTTGCCAAAGACATTAAAAAAGACCATCAACTCGCGCAAGGGCTATGGAGTACTGGAAAGTTCTTCCCGATGATGCTGGCCATTTTGATCTTTGACCCGAAATGCCTGGATGCCGGAATTGTGGACAGCCTTTTGCAGGATATCGACAAACAAAAAGGCGAAGAAAGGCTTCAGCTTACCGACTGGCTTATGGCCAACCAACTGATGAAGGATAAGAAACTGACGGTACTTCTACCTGCCTGGCAAAATAGTTCCTCCCCACTTAAAAGGCGTATTTTCTGGTACCATCAGGGCCGCCTCCGATGGATGGGCCAAACCCCGCCGGACAACACTGCCGACCTGATGGATGCCATGCTCGTTTATTCGGGTTCGGGGCTTACACCGATGGTAAGCGAAGAGTTGATGGGTAAATACATGCGCGGAACAAAGCCGGAATACGACCTGTCGCAAAAGGAAGCCGACGAGATACGCAGCCTGCTCTTTAGCACGATCGATAAAACGGAGCAGGATTATTACAACAGGGTATTCAGGACCTATACGGAGCGCAGAACACAGATGGGCTTTTTACTCGCTTCGGTAGAAGACGGCATCGCCTTCAACAACTATCATGAAGGCTGCACCTGGGCGTGATGATGGGTATACGGAAGTTTCTTTAAACAGGTTATTTAACCTTCAAAAAACCTTCCACTTCGCTGTAAGGGAATACAAGTTCTTTCGCACCATCGGCAAAAGAAGCGATCTCTACAGGGTTGTACAGCAATAGTAATCCGTTATCGGTATAAAAGATGTTTTGGGGCAGCGTAAAAACATTATTCTCAAACATCAGTCCTGTACTGTTGACAGGCTTTCCGGCGGGAATATTAAACTTTTTACGGAAGGCTTTTTCGGCATAGGCGGTAAAGCCTTTCTCATCCTTAAGAATATCGGAACGCTTTAGTGTAGCACCTGTTTTGGCATCGAAGATAACGGAGCGGTTTCCTTCATAGCCATGTGCCCCGCCGGTAAACATATAATTGTTTACCTTAAAATTGATGATATTGCCGCTTTCGTATTC